>Ga0315289_10001184_pt1 | contig 40847 bp, 66 predicted proteins | sample YL17G11_40_MG_FD_203452 | JGI IMG/M metagenome (GOLD analysis project Ga0315289, IMG submission 203452) | Sediment microbial communities from Yellowstone Lake, YNP, Wyoming, USA - YL17G11_40 | ecosystem: Environmental > Aquatic > Freshwater > Lake > Sediment | place: USA: Wyoming | collected... | reverse complement strand
ACGACCGGTTAAAACGATCTGGCGTGCCAGCAAAGCACCTTAAGGAATCATTCTTTGCATCAACTCCAGAGCAGAAAATGGCGAGAATGGAGGCGAAGAAGTTTTTAGACAAGGTAAAGGCTAAATCCGGATGGTTGCCGCTGGTGTTTACCGGCCCATGCGGGACAGGTAAAACGCTTCTTGCAACGGAAATCATGAAGGCGCTTATGGTGAGCGCAGAAATCATCTGTTTTTACACGACGGCGGCGAACTTGTTGAGCTTCATCAAGGATGGCTACGGAAGGAAAGACCGAAGCGAATTCGACGATATGAAAAAGATTGCATCTTACGGGCTCCTAGTGATTGATGAACTGGATCAGATCAAGACCAGCACGCATGATGTGGGAATGTTGCAAAACATCATTAACGCACGGTATAACGACGACAGGCCGCTGATCGTTATCAGTAACAAGCTTTTTTCTGATTTTGAAGAGGTTATAGGTTCTCGAACTGTTAGCCGACTGCATGAAAATGGTGTGGTGATTAATTTTGATTGGGCCGACAACAGAAAGGATATTGCACTGTGAGGACAAGCGCCGCACACCAGGATGGAATTTTAGCGTTTAATGCCATGTTGCAATTTAGCGGATCAAGCGGAAGAACTACCGGCCACGACCCCGCATCAATCTACTGCAAATGGGCATACCTGATTGCCAACTCGCCAGCAGAGATGCCATACACCAGCGCAGAAAAGGCGTTTATGGCATTTGATGACTGGCGAACGGATCCGCCACCCGGTCTGATCGAAAAGGCCCGTGTGTGGAAGATGAATAAACCAGATGGACAACCATATTAATTGGAGTTAACAAAATGAACCTGTCACAAATTTTAATCAATGCCGGTGTAACGCCTGATGATTTGCATTCTGATTGCCGATTTATTGCGCAGGATAATAACGGAAGAAATGACATTTATTTTTACGACAATTTCCCGAAGCTAAGAATTGCATATAGTGTTTATTGCTCAGGGGGGAACGTATAGCCAACACGTAAGTAATAAAGTTTTATTTTTGGCGGACGACTGGCAAACCCCACTATCCCGCGAGCAATTCATCGCAGACTATGCAGCGCATGTGGCTGCAAAACTTGGCAAGGATTGATAAAATGGAAAATTTTAACGGGTTAAATAATGCAGAATCAGAAAGAATTGCCTTGTTGCTGGAAGAGTTTGGCGAGGTTCAGCAGGCAATAGGTAAAATTCTTAGGCATGGATTTGAAAATAGGCACCCCTCTAGCACGGAGACAAATAGAGAGGAGCTGGAAAGAGAAATTGGTGATGTATTTTGCGCTGTATCTATGATGGCAAAAAAAGGGGATGTTAATATGGAAATATAAACAATCATTCATTAAAAAAGAAATTAAAAGTATCTATACATATGCATCATCAAAAAAAAATTAAGGAGCAATAAAATGACAATCATCAATTACGCACAATGGAATCAAGACCGTGCAATCAAAGGTGGCACAATCGCCACGCAGCACCAGGTTAGCCAGACGGCGCTGAGATATACCTGCGCCAAGTGCGGAGTGTTTGTCGGTCGCCATGACAAGGCGCCAGTGTGCCAATGTGGATCAACTCGTTTTCATAGTGAGCGCTGAGCATGAAAATTCACTTAAAATACAGCCGATTCCTACGTAAGTGGACTTGCCGTCTCGGATTGACTTGGGCCACCGGGCCTGATCCGTTCACCGCATATGAGAATTGGCGGAAACTTTATGATTGGAGTGGAGAATGTTGAGCGGGGATGGTTGGATGGTGATATGATGGATTTGTCCGCTGGCGTGGACTAAATCAATAGGGTTTAGAGTGCTTCCTTCCCGTTGTTGATACGGGTACGCCAGACGCGAAAGCGGAGGAAGCACCCTAAGCCCTTTTTTGCGTGGGTGAAATACAATGGAATTGTTAATTTCTAGTGATAATGGAGTTTTATGCATTCTTTCGATTGACTTGGTTAGCTACATCAATCAAGGAAAAGAAAAGAATGCCCCTATTTTGGCGCACTCAGATTTTTTGAAGAAAGTGCCAAAAGTTCTCGGCGAATGCACTGCGGGAAATCTTTCCTGCAGCTACAAAGATTCATCCGGAAAGAAAAACCCGTGCTATCAACTGCCAAAGCGCGAGGCTTGCCTAATGGCAATGAGTTATAGCTACGACCTGCAAGCCAAGGTATTTGATGCATGGCAATCGATTGAGGAAAAGAAGGCCCAGCAACTCCCGGTCAACTACATCGGCGCACTGGAAGAGTTACTGGCATCAAAGAAGGCCGAAGCAGCGCTACAAGAGCAACTAGCACTAGCCGCGCCTGCTGTTGAATTCGTCGATAGCTTCGTCACGGCATCATCCGGCAGTATGGGCTTTCGTGAAGTGTGCAAGTTGCTGTCCGTGAACGAGTCCACGTTTCGCAAGTTTCTTGAGCAGCAAAAGATCGTCTACAAATTGCACTGCTCGAAAATGCCGTATGCGAATCATCTGGATGCTGGCCGGTTCGAGGTGAAAACCGGTGTTAATACTGCGGGCCATGCATTTAACGCCTATCGCTTCACAACTAAAGGTGTCGAATGGGTGGCGGGTGAGTTTGCTAAGTGGAATGTAAGGGGTGAGGCATGAAGCGCACAAAGCACGGGAGCGTAAAGACGGACGGATACGACTCAAAGAAGGAGGCGGATTATGCAAAGCGCCTTGAGTGGTTCAAGTTGGCAGAGAATCCCGCTGACCGCATTGTTTCTGTTGAAAAGCAGGTTAAGTTCGAGCTAATACCAGCGCAGTGGATTGGCGGCAAATGCGTTGAGCGCGCATGTAGCTACTATGCTGATTTTCGTGTTGAGTACGCAGATGGGCGGATTGAAGTGATTGACGTGAAAAGCGCCCACACCAAGACACTGCCAGCATGGGTTATTAAGCGAAAGCTCATGCTGCACGTTCACGGAATTAAGGTGCTGGAGGTTTGAAATGAATGATGCAAGCATATCAAGTGAATTGTTTAAATTTTTATACCTGGTACTTGGTTTTTTTGGAGTTAACGCTGTTTCAATGATGGTGTTTCTTGCTTATTCTATCGTCAAACAGGTGAACGATAAAGACCCGTTTCATCGCTACTGCATGACCGTGATTATTATTTCATCGTCTACCGGACTTTTGTTTGGGGCATCGCTAATTATCTGGTCTTTGTTACAGTTTAAGTATTGAGCGTGGAGATGAAGCTGTTTTTTTATTTACGCGCCAGGCTGTTGCTTATCGCACGATGCAAAACAAATAATCAAATTAGAAAGTTGGGATGATTAAATGCCATGGCCCGCGGAATGCCCTTATAAACATCTATTACTATCTCATGCTAAAGATGGTGAAGAGTATGGTTTTATTTTAATGTTATACGAAGAAAACCCAAAAACCGCTGCATCAATTTATACAAAAACAAAGGAACAAAAAATGAAACAAGAAACAAAGCCGGAACCAGTCCCGCACGTTCACGCTGCGATCATTAGTGAATGGGTGAAAGATACGAAACGACCCATGCAGTGTAGGGTTGGTGATGATGGCGCGTGGACTGAATGCGAGCATCCACACTGGCACGCAGGAACGCAGTACCGATTCAAGTCGCGATGGTTTGATATGGAGCAATTATGGATTGCTAATGGCAAGCCTAAGGTTGAATATAAATCACTTGACTCGACATGGCGTGAACAATTTCCGCCGTGGTGCGATGGTACGGAATACCGATTTAAAGAAGTATCGCGCCATGCTGCGTTGAAGGCGAAATGGGAAGCTAAGGGGCGGCCGGAGCGGTAATATAAATGCCAAGGAACTGGAAAATGGTTTGATGTTAAGTCTACGGATGACCGATGGAATGAAATGGCAAATTACCGCATCAAACCAACACCACACCCCAGCGCTGATGTATTGCGCGCATTGGCGGATGATAAAAGCCTGGTAGTTGAATTTGCTTGCAAAACACCTGATGGAGATATTTGGGTGGAAATGATGCTTAATGATAAAAGGCTTCGCATCAAGCAATAAAAAACATTGCATTTTTTTATTGCGCCAGATACAATTAATTTATTGATTGGTAGCGCACCTTATTTTATGACGCGAATTGCAAAATAACAATAATTTGCATAAGTGTAAAGCGGGAGTTGCGTGTATTACAGTTGGCCGCTTTAGTCCTCCAGTCCGGTGGTGCGGATATAATTGTGAAATACCGGAGTTGCTGGCCTAAGCAGCAGATTTAAGAGCTACACAGTCGGCTGCAATTTATCGTAAAGTGTGTGATGGCGTCGTTTGCTGGTATCGAATAAACCAGCATCAACATTGAAGCAAGTAGCGACAAAACTGAAGTGCCTGATAATGAATTGATGGCTTGGTTGTTTGCTTCAATGTTGGTAATCCGCTAGTTAAGCGGTAGCGAGCCGGGCAGCTCATTGGTTACGGTCAATGATGCTATAGCGTCGCAAATGATAGGTGCTGTCAATAAACGGACAAACAGTATTCGCCGGTGGTTAAGCATCCGGCCCAGCATGGCCAGCCCGGAAAAGTAGCGGGCACCAAGATTGCATTATGTTGTTGGCGTTGACTGAGTGGATAAAGGTTGACGCAGATATAGGGTCATGGCGAATCTGCAATCACATACTGCGGCCCACATGGGTTCGAATCCCATGCGCCGATAGCATGATGTAATGTTGGTAATTCAATGGGCCGATAGTTTATATCGGGAAAACGGGGCGATTTATGTGCTTGGCGATGCCAGTTCGAGTCTGGCCCGGCCCATCAATAACAAAAAGGCAATTCAATGAAAGTTAATGAAGCGTGGACAAAGCGCATGTATTTGGTGGTCAATATGGCGCGCCTTGGTATGACTGGCAAGCAGCTTGGTGAAGCTTTGGGGCTGTCGGCATCCTGCATTAGCTTTCAATGTACTGGCCGGGTAAAAGTGACTGATGCGGCGATTAAGGCACTAAGAAACTTCGGCGATACGCTGGAGCCGATATCATTTATTGACGATACTCAAAGGCTGGAGCGACCAGAAGAAGTGGCCCAGCTCGAATCCCAAAGAAAACTGGTAGAAAAAAAGCTGCGTGATATTAAGAATGGTAGCTATGTGTTAAAATAATCTCCTGAACTTTTAATTTATTTATGGAGATTTACCATGGCAGCAGGCGGTCACCGAGGCGGTACAACCCAACAACCAAAATCAGCACCACCAGCCAAACCAGTGGTGCCAGCTAAGAAGAAATAGCATGATTGCAGAGGCGGCTTTTTTTATTATTGCACCATTTTTAAGTGGTGATAATAGACGGGCCGCTTTTTTCATTGGTGCGTTATCAGTGTTGCATTATTTCTTATTTAATGGTGTCGTGAGTGACTTTGTTTATTTCGCAAGCGCTGCAGCATTTAACGGATTTATAGCGCTGGGCCTGTGCAAAATCGGCACGAAAATAGCCATTGATTTGGCTATATCGAGCTTGATAGGCGTCATACTCAGCGGCATCGGTTACTTTATTGTCTTGCTACATATCAATACACAACCGTACAATATGGCCATACTTATACTCAATGGCGTACAAATGGCTATGTTAATCCGGGTGGGAATTGATGATTGCAGACATACTATCAGGGGTGTCGATGCTGGTTTGGGTCTACGTAATCGTCTACTATACTTATTCAAAAATACAGGACTGCCGCTATGAGCGATCACGCAAACAGCGTTTACGAGGCATTCTCAGTGGTCGCAACTCAGCCAAAAATAACAGGGATGATTAGCGCCTTGGTAACGTCGGTTGGTCTGAGTAATATCCACAGCGCGCTTGGCGTTGTGACTACCGCGCTTGGTATTGTGGTAGCGGTATACACACTGACCACCCTGCACCAGCGACGACGGCTAAACTTGCTTGATCAACGAATTAAAGAATTCGAGATTGCTAAGCTGGAACGTGAACAATAAGCCGGCGATGATGCCGGTTTTTTTATTGGGGAATATATGAGCGATGAAAATAAAGTGGGTCGCCCATCTGCGTATGATCCAAAGTATGTCGCTCAGGCCCGCAAGATATGCATGTTGCTTGGTGCGACGGACGAACAATTGGCAGAAGTTTTTGATGTATCCGTAACAACAATCAATAACTGGAAGCGCGAGCATCCAGAATTTCTTGCGTCCGTAAAAGAAGGCAAGATATCTGCTGATGCTGAGGTGGCTGTTTCATTACACCACCGGGCCATTGGGTACTCCCATCCGGAGGTAGATATCAAGGTGATTGAAGGTCAGATTGTGCAGACCGTGATTACCAAGCACTACCCACCAGATACTGGTGCCGCTATGGCCTGGTTAAAGAATCGCCAGCCTAAGATTTGGCGCGATCGTCAAGAGGTTAAGATTGACGCAACAGACAATTTTGCTGAGTACATGGCTACCCGTGGACAACAAGACGCTGATTGATGAGGCTCAGGTGTTGCTCGATCTGATTAAGTCAGACCCGGGCAATATCGAGGCATGGCGGGCCGGCATCACTAACAAGTGGTTCCGGCTCAATACTTTGTACAGCATTAAAAACAAATCAGGGAAAGAAGTCCAATTCATTCCTAACTTTGCGCAGAAAGCATTCTTTGCTTCTTCGCACAATAACGACCTGGTATTGAAGGCCCGGCAGCTTGGGTTTACCACGTTCGCCATGCTATCGGCGCTTGATGATTGCCTGTTTATCCCGAACTTTTCAGCCGGCTGCATTGCGCACTCGTTCGAGGACGCAAAGGACATTTACCGGAATAAGATCCGGTTCGCCTACAGTAAGATGAATTCTGGGTTTATAAATTACCTAACCAACGGACGGTTTAATTTGCCTGTGCCGACCAACGACAAAGACACCGGGTACGTTTTCAGTAATGGGTCAAGCATCAGGGTCGGTACTGGATACCGTGGTGGCACGCTGCAATCACTCCACATTTCAGAGTTTGGCAAGATCTGTAAGAAGTACCCGGAGAAGGCCAAAGAAATCGTCACCGGGGCACTGCAGGCGGTCGGCGCTGGTAATCGCATTACCATTGAAAGCACGGCAGAGGGTCGGGAAGGGTATTTCTACGAATACGCGGAAACTGCCAGGGCATTGCTTGAACGCGGTAAAACTCCAAACTCGATGCAGTACCTGTTCCACTTTTATTCATGGTGGCAAGATCCAAGCTACTCTATGGCCGAAGAGATTAATATCCCTGATCGGATGGCGGCTTACTTTGTAAAGCTAGAATCGAAGCACGGCATTAAGTTATCAGAAGGTCAAAAGAAATGGTACGTTAGCAAGGAGGCAACTCTTGGCGGAGACATGACGCGGGAGTACCCAAGCATGCCAGAAGAAGCATTCTCGCAAGCTATTGAAGGCGCTTATTACGCGCTGCAGTTCACTGCCATCTATAAAGATGGTCGCATATGTGACTTGCCTGACAACAGCCACTTGCCCGTGCATACTTGCTGGGATATCGGCATTGGAGACAGTACGGCGATATGGTTCTATCGCATGGTCGGTGACGCGCCGCATATTCTGGATTATTACGAAAATTCTGGCGAAAGTTTGGGCCATTACATCAAGGTGATTGAGGATAGGGGCCTGAAGAATAAATGGTCATTTGGCGTTCACACGGCCCCGCATGACATCAATAACCGAGAGTTTGCCAGCAAGGGTAAGACGCGCAAGGATTTAGCGGCAGAGGGCGTGGAGTATGGCGGCGTAAAGTATTCCATTAAGTTTTCAGTAGCACCAAAGCTAGGGATTATGGACGGAATTGAGCAAGCCAGATTGTTGCTGGCCAGGTGCGTATTCGATGAAAAGAATACGGTCGAAGGGGTAAAGGTACTGGAACACTACAGGAAGGCTTGGGATGACAGGCTTGGGTGTTGGAAAGATAACCCATTACATGACTGGTCATCCCATGGAGCGGATGCCTTTAGGTATTTGGCAGTTGTTGAGAACAAAAGAAAAACAAGTCGAGTTTTTAATTGATGATGGCGGGATTTTAATTTAATCCCGCCACTTCTAGATATAAGATTTTGTTTCATGATATTTACCTGTAATGGCAAACTTTTTTGGTGAATTTTAATGATTTTTAGGCAATTTAGAATGGCAACCACGTATTGAAGCCGCCCTTCATTTTGAAACAAGCCATAAATCATTGCATCACAATATCATTCACTCCTTACCACCAATAGCTGCCCGCCTGCACCGCTTGTAAATTCCAGACACTTCCGTGAGTTTTAATGTTGTCGCTTCAAAGCTATTATCACGCAGGCCGGTCAATTCCGGGCACGACACAACCACTAAGTTATTCGGTGAGGGCGGCGTTAAGTTCGCGCATGACGTCAGCGCTATGCACGCAACTAGCAGAGCGATACACCGGATCAGTTTTAACATGTTTCTGCACTCGCTGGTAGATGGTCGTATTCTTCACTTCGATGGCCGCTATGGCCGATGCTGTTGCCTTATTTGATGCTTTAATGGCTCGCTCTTCTATGGTTGTTTTGATTGCCTGCTGACCTTCACTGTATTGATAGCCGGCATATCCGCCCACAAGAAACCCGGCCATTAGGCTGGCAATAATTGATTGCATCATGACAGGCATCATTCACCCTTCTTTTTGAATGACACAATCCGCAGCCCGATAATCACCCACGGCAACCACCTTCCCCACCCGGGCGACTCTGGCATGTACTGCACGATAGATGGCAACTGATCGAACGCAAACTGCAGTACGTCGGTGTAGTATTGAGCCACAATTCCGGCAACAACGCAGAATACGATTACGGCCTTTTTGTGGGCAGATTTCCAGTCGGGGATTAAGTGCATGATATTCCTTGATAAATTGTTGATTGGCTATTGTAATGCCGCCAGCCAGGTGCTGCCACCGTATCGGCGATATTAGTTGCTATAATATGCAAAATAATGATTGAGGTACGCAATGAAATTAATGATGGCAATAAACAGCGCAATCAGCGCGGCGCGGCAGGCGTTTGCTGGCGGAGAGGGCTCACTAGACAATAAACGTCCGACAGCGTGGTGTACGTACGGCTATCCTGCAGAAGTTACGTTCCAGCAGATGCGCACCGCTTACGAACGTCGTGGCGCGGCGCATGGTGCGGTTGAACGGGTGCTTGGAAAGTGCTGGTCAAAGTATCCGCGTATTAAGCTCAACAATGGCGACGAAAAAGAAAACCAGTGGGAGAAAGATTTAAAAGCATTCTTCGGCGACAAGAAGCTTAAAGTATGGAAGAACATCATCGAGGCTGACCGGCGCGGCATGGTAGGGCATTACTCGGCAATTATCTATCAGGTGGCGGATAACAAGAAATGGAACGAGCCGCTAGATACGGCCACCAGACTGGTTAAGTTGATCCCTTGCTGGGAGGATGAAATCACCGCCGTAGCTTGGGATATGGACCAAGCGTCTGAGCGCTATGGCGAACCTACGATGTGGTCATACACTGAGGATCGACCGGAGGATCGCGCCAATCAGGCCAAGGTTGTAACCAATATCCACTGGACGCGGGTGCAAGAGATTCGTTACCGGCCATTTTTGAAGGCGGGCATTAACTCGCTGATCGACATGGAAAAGGTGTCCGGCGGTAGTGCAGAATCATTCCTAAAGAACTCGGCGCGTACTGTGGTGGTTGAATTCGACGTGGATGCAGATCCACAAGGAACGGACGCGCAAGGTAACCCAATCAAAGTGCGCGATATGCTGAACGAGCAGTTTGCGGCACTAAATACCAATACTGACGCGGCACTAGGGCTACAAGGAGCTAAAGCCACCACACTGCAAACCACGGTATCAGATCCCACTGGCCCTTGGACTGTGCCTGCAAATGAGTTTTCAGCGTCTATTCAGGTTCCGTTTACTATCGTGTTTGGTCAGCAGACAGGGCGCTTAGCGTCCGATCAAGATCAGAAGGATATGGCAATCCGTTGTGGTTCACGCCAAACCAATGATATTACCCCGGTGCTGGAAGAGTTTGTAGGCCGATTCCAGTTAATGGGAATCATCGAAAAAGGTGATTTCATTATCGAGTGGGCGGATCTGCTTGAGCCTAGCGACAAGGATAGACTGGATAAGGCTAAGACCATGGCGGACACGAACAAGACCATGTTCGATGCTGGCGATGATCCGGCGTACACGCAGGAGGAGATTAGAAGGGCGGCGGACTATGCGCCCATGACGATCGAAAGGCCGGTGGTTACGCCTCCTGCTGGTGGCGCGGTGTAATGAGAAAAGCCCCGGATTAGCGGGGCTTTTTGTTTAGTAATACGTGGTTTTAATATTTAAGTCGTAATCTAGTTGTATTTTTTTTGCCATCCTATCCGGGGCATTAATTAGCCTTTTGTCGCTCTGTTTTGAAATATGACTGGCAATTACTTTTACTTTAAACTTCTGCCATTCCCTGTGCGCTAATTTTTCGTCATTAAAATAACCAAGATGATTAACAGATCCGCCTTGCCTGCATCTTGATCTAAATTTTTTTGATCTTATTGAAAAATCAACGCCAAGTGGAAATTTCCCTCTTATCCTCTTGCTATCTACCACCAGTTTATTTATTTAAGAATAAACAAATATGCAAGTTTCCGGAGAGTAAATCTTATTCCCGTTAAATAAAATATCTTTATCTAACTCATTTTCTTTCCAATTCTGCTCTTCCATCCAAGACTTGAACACAGAAAAAACAAGCCATTCATTGAAAACAGCGCATTCAATATAGGCCCGGTTCTTTTCTTGATAAATTTTGCTGTAACACCTCTTTAACATGCTTACCCATGTGCTATAAAATGGACACCTAAGAGCATCACCGTAACAAGAGTCATTCACTCCTACGTCATGCACAAGACGCTTCATTTCGCTTCCTTTGCCATTTCTGCTGCAATTAACTGTCGTTTTGTCGGGTATTCACTTTCTGGCTTTCCTTCTACGTGAACGACGTAGAAAATATCAGCAGCCCATTCTGCGTTTTCAACCACCCAATCCAGCATCTCGGTATCGGTTGGTTGCGTGGTTGTGGTCATCTTGATTTCCTTAAGTCAGCTAGTGAGCGGGTTAGGTCCATGGATGCACGTTTAACTGCCCCTTGTTCTTTAGGAAAGATGAAAATATCAACATCCATACGTCCGTAATTTTGATGATGGAAATCAGATATTGAAACAAGAAATTCTGCTTTTTCAATGAATCGCCTTGCTTCTTTAATCGCTTCGATTAAGTTTTCTGGTGTCATTTATCGCACCTCCAATAGTTTGCCGTGTCGCTACTCGGCAGTGGTGAACAATTAGCAAATGGATCAGGACGCGGTGCAGTCATGTCGATAAACAGACAGTAGCCGAACGCGAGCAGGGCGATGATGAAGATGGCAAGGATTGCGGCGGTTTTCATAATGACCGATCCAGTAACTTGACAAGGCCGCTTTTGGTGAATAGGCCAAACATGTTGTGAACGATGTATGCCGATTTTCCGCTCACCTTCATTGGCACCACTTGAACTACAATACCGGCTTCAGCCAGTTTCTTCTTAATATCGGATAATTTCATTTTGATGCTCCGGTGCTTTACGTAATTCGATGACTGAATCATAGCCCTGCTAATAAAAAACTACAATATATTTTTATTAGGTTTATCACTATTGTGGAGAATATGCCAGTGCCAAATCCTATCCTGCCGAAAAGTAAAACAGACCCTGTTGGCGGTAGCAAGATCGTCAACAAGGCATTTAAAGAGATCGAGCTACGTTATGCTGGTGCGCTCGAAGAAATCCTAGCAGCGTTCAATGCTATACCCGTGTACGCGCTAAATGAGGCAGAGGTAGCCTATGGCCTGACCGCAGCGCAACGGTCAGACCTATCCGATACCGTCCAGGCTATTCTGGAGCGATGGCTAATTGATGGGCGGACGGAGGACTCTTTCTTTTACGCGACCTTCGACGAACAGGCGCTTCAGACTGGCACGGCTAAGGCGGTGGCTAATATCAGCGCGTTAAGCCCGGCATACGCATCCAGCGAGACACTAGCGGCAATCATTCGCAGTCCGGCGTATCAGAACATCATATCCACGGCAAAATTCAAATCATACGAACACTGGACCGGTGCGACTGCTCAAACGAAATCAGATCTGATGCAGATTATTACGCAATCGGTGGCGGACGGGAAAAACCCGAAAGTAGTAGCGCGTGAGATTGAAGCCAGGATGGGCGTGAGTCGATCTAAGGCGCAGCAGTACGCGCAGACTGATATCACCGATGCGCTGCGGCAGGCGACAATGAACGAGGATCGGAGAGCGCAGGAGAAATATAAGCTAAATACCGGGCTACTGTGGAGTTCCGCCTTCCTGCCAACTACCCGGCACTGGCACGCTTCACGATCAGGGCAGACCTACACTATTGATCAGGTGCAGGCGTTCTATGGTGAGCGAGGAAACAAGTACGGGTGTCATTGCAGCGTCACTACAGTCCTGCTAGACGACAACGGCAAGCCAATGCTGACAGAGAGAGTGCAGGCCGCAATGCTGGAAGAAAAGCGCCAGTGGCAGGAAGAGAATGTAAAATAATAATTGTATATTTTTATTGCATGGCTTAAGATTGGCTGTCGAAATTAACAAGTAACTGGAAGGAATATAATGCGCAGCCTACTCTACGCACTAGCCCGCTTAATGGGCGATATAAACGCAGTGCAACGTGGACCGGGCGCAGTCGTCAAGCGCATAGGAAGAAAGGTGGTGCTGCGTGGTGCTGGTGGATTAGTTGGCAAATTGTTTAAGTGAGAAAAGCGCCCATGTGGCGCTTTTTTGTTGTGCAGCTTATAATGCCAAAAACCATAGGGGCATACTATGCCGGTAATGAATATTGTAAGTGTGATCAACAGTAAGAAAATTACGCGCCTGGGGAATCGAATCACCCTGCGCGATGCGGTGCCGATTGTCGATGATATCGTGATGAATGGCATCTTATACCCAGCTGCAAACGTCAAAGCCGCCACAGCCAGCCTGAATGGCATCCCTGCACCAATGGGCCACCCGCAAGATGCAAGCGGGAATTATATTTCTGCGCATTCTGGCGAGGCATTGCTTAATGATTATGCCGGCGCGGTGCTGACTAATGCGCGGCATGACGGCAAGCAATCGCTGATTGATGTGGTGATCAACGTCGATCAAGCCAAGGCGCACCCGGACGGAATTGAGCTGGTGTCCCGCCTTGAAGCTGCAATGAACGGCGAAGAAATCGCGCCGATTCATATCAGTACCGGCGTAATGCTTGAAAAGACGGCAAATACAGGCGTCAGCAAGGGCAAGGCGTACAACTCAGTGGCCAGCAACATGAGCTATGACCATGTTGCCATCCTGTTGCACCAAGAAGGCGCAGGCACTCCGGCCGATGGAGTTGGAATGTTCTTGAATGCGGCCGGTGCAACTGAACAAGTGGAAACCGCCATTCTTGTCGTCAATGAAGACAAGAAGACTGGCCCGCTCAAATGGCTAATGTCGCTGTTTGGCAATGCGGACGACCTGAGCTTTGATGCCATCGCCCAGCTACTGCAGGCTGCTATTGGTGGATACGACGGCACTAAGTTCGTGCAAGAGGTATACGACAAATACTTTATCTATCGCGAAAATGACATTCTGTATCGCCAAGATTATGCGATTGGCAGTGATAATGCTGTACAATTGTTCGGTGATGTGCTGGAAGTGCAGCGAGAAGTTGAATACAAACCGGTTGAAACAAACACAGGGAAAGACACGATGAAGGTACAAATTTTAGCCGCGCTGAACGCTGCCGGCATTGCAACTGATGGCAAATCGGATGCGGATCTTCTGCTGGCGTATAACGCGCTGCTGATCAAGCCGACCGCCGACAAGTTAAACGAAACAAATAGCCGATTGGCCGAACTCGAAGCCGTGGCCAATGCAGCTAAAGATGCTGAGCTGACCGAACTAGCAACTAAGCTGGCTCCGAACTCGCAACTAACCGTTGACGAGCTGAAATTGCTGGGCGCTACCCGACTAAAAGAAATCAGCGCAAAGGCTGCTCCGATCATTGCCAATTCTGGCCTGCCGACTGGCGATACCATCCCATCGTTTAACTTTGGAGACAAACAATAATGGCCCGTTTTAACCGAATTAACATTGATGGCGAGTCCGTCACACGCACAGCGCTAATTGGTTCCGTTGCATTGCTGCCGGGTACAATCGCAAAACTGGATACTAACGGCCTGTTTGTGGCGCATTCGACCGCCGGTAAAAAGCAAGATTTCCTGTACGTCATTAATGTTGACACGTTGCAGGGAAAAAATGCTGACACCGTGGTTGCTATTGGCGATTCCGCATTGGGCGAGTTTGCCGAAACACGCCGCGAGATTGCAGCATTGGTTGCGGCTACCACCGTACTTAAAATTGATTCTCCGTTGACCAGTAATGGTGCCGGCGTATTCCGCCTTGCCGTACTCGGCACCGATGAAGTGATTGCATACTCACAAGAAGCGTTCACCGTTGGCGCGTCCGCCCAACTGGCCCGCGTTCGATTCGCATAAGGGAAACAGCATGATTGTATTTGATCCAAAGCACCTGAATGGCGGCGCTGAATTTAACGCAAACCATCAGAAACAATTCGACCTGGTACGTAATCAGCGTATGGTCGATTCGATTAATGCAGCGCGTATTGTTGATCAGTATGGCGCAGTGATGGAGCCCGCATCCAAGATTATTGAATCTGGCTTTGTACTTACCGCTAACTCTGGCAAGCCCGGCCTTGATTTCTGGCGCGAGACAGACCGCACTACCAAGCAGGTGCTTGACCATGATCAAGGTCGTGAGTTCCTGACTGACTTACTGGCCGTGGCCACTCCGTTGAATATCGGCAAGACTTCCCGTGCCTATGCTGTTGGCACCGATCTTTCGTCCGACGTTCAGCGCTCTATGGATTTCCAAATTCCGCGCAGCAATGACCATGCAGAGATTGGTTACGATTCCGACCCAATCCCAACATTTACTGCAGGCTATGGCGTTAATTTCCGCAAAGCTGCTGGTGGACTGAGCGAAGGCATCGACTACGCTACCGATGCGCAGACCCTGAAAATGAAGTGGGTGATGTCTAACGTCGCCGATTACATGCTGAATGGCGATGCGAAGATCAAGGTTGATGGCGTGGTTGGCCAGGGCATCAAGAATCACCGCAACACCAAGAAAGTGAATTTGGGTGCATCTGGTTTTAATATCGACCTGTCTGCACCGGCCACCACCACAGACAACATTTTTGCATTCTTCGCCCGTGATTTCATCAAGCAGCTTGATGACAATTACGTGCAAAAAGTTGATGTGATGTGGGTATCGCCTGAAATTATGCGCCGCCTTAACATGGCATACAGTGCATCGGGTGGTTTTAAAGAGGGCACGCTGAAAGATTACGTGCTGAAATTCACCAACGGTCGCATCGGCGATATTCGCCAGACATTCAAACTGTCCGGCAATGAATTCTTCTGCTACGTTCGTGATCGTCAGATGATTAGCCCACTAGTTGGGGCCGCTTTAGCTGTTGTGCCGGTTCCGCGCCAGTTGCCAATTGATAATTACACGTATGTAATTTATGGCGCAATGGGCTTGCAGATCAAGGCCGACGTAAACGGCCGATCCGGTGTGTTCTACGCTGCCAATCTGGGTTAATAAACGCGGGGCTTTGGCCCTGCTTTGGAGAATTAAATGGCTTTATACAAAGTAGTAAAGGCGTGGGATTTTAATCCAGAGAATCGCGTAGATACGATCCATCAAATTGATGGCGAGTTGCATTCATCCCTTTCCGCCCATGTGGTTATGATCTCGGAAACGAACGAAATCACCATCCAGAAGCCGGCAGAATTGGAAGTTGCTACGCCAGTAGAAAAAGGTGATGCGACTGATCTGGTGGGTGATGAGCTGCCAATGGTGGAAGAAGCCGCCAAGCCAGCATCGAAAAAGTAATATCGCTTAATCAATATAAGCCCGCTCACTAAATGGGCGGGCTTTTTTATAGGATCTAACATGCCACTAAATAACTTTGCGCTATCTACCGCCAAAAGCACGATCTTGTCAACTGCTGACGGCACCTTGTTCACTGGCGACATCTCCGGAGACTATGCACAGTTCCAGATTTACATTGAGTTTTTCAGTGACGCTGCCGGTACGGTTCCAGTTACCCCGACAGCAGGCACCGCGACATTTGCCGGCGCTCCAAATCCATCGCACTGGCTGGCAGCAACCAATCCGGTTATCACGGCCACCACGGTGATCGCTAATGGCCTTGCTACATACACACCGCCAACTATCACCGGATCAGTCAAGCAAGGCCGCGTCACATTTGCAGGAGTAACCGGTGCACCCTATGCAAAAGTAACATTCTGGGGGCGCTAAAATTCCCTATGCTGTTCAAAACTTTGACGATAAGCGGCTTAAAAAGCTATGCGCGTTCAACGTCTATTTTACTGACGTGTCGCCAAACTATGTTATCGATGATGGAGGTTTAAACGTGCTTTCAGCATTCGCAAGGGCAAGTGTCGGAACTACCGAGATTAAGCAGAATGTTTTCACGACTGCGGCCATTAACGAGCCGCGCTATAAGTGGGCATCCATGCAAATGGAGGTTGGTTCACAAACATCGGCCATAAAAACAACGTCCGCTGCAGTCACTCGCGCCGCTGATGTGCCGACCATTTCCACTTCTTCGATGGGATTTAATGCGAGCGAAGGAACGTTTATTTGTGAGTTTATTACTCCGTCTGTTCGACCTGCCGTTGCTGGCGTGCTGGTTGGCGGAGACTCATTGTCTAATTTATATACGGGAGATGCCGGGCAGGCGTTTTATTACAACGGCACCGCTTTAGTTACAAGTGCAAATTCACCCGCAGCAGGATCTCTTGCAAAAATAGCATTTTCTTACTTGCCAAGTGGAACATTGTTATGTCTAAATGCCGGATCCGTTGCTTCATCGTCCGCAGCAATAGCTACTCAATCAAATCCATTTAGGATCGGGTCATCTCTTGCTAGTCAATTTTACTTAAATAGCACCATCTTCAATCTGGTCTACTACCCGCGAAAATTCACTGCCACCGAACTGCAGTCCGCATCCACACAGGGGTAATTTATGCCGTATCCAAGCGATAAAACGCAAACATACGCACTAGACGCACAGAAACGTAGCGCCACAGCGTTAGCTATTCCAACCGTAACCACTACACCTTTTTTGTGGGATACGATCGTAAACGAGAACGGCGTACCGTCGTATAACCCTGCAACAGGCGTATTTACCTGCCCTTTTACCGGAATCTACACGTTCGTTTTCCGCTTCAACGCAACCGTAGCATCTGGGACGCGGCAGATATCGGCCGGCGCAGAAGTGTGGAACGGTTCTGCATGGGTTAAATCAGAGTTTTCTGCGGTATTTGATGCGGTTCGATCTGGTGAAACGCGCCAGATTGTATTTTTGTCACCAGTTAACTTTGCATCCGGCGTTCAGATTCGATTCCCGTTCTGGTGCGAGAGCAATGTCACCATTGCGAATGGAGCGCCGATTAATTCGACCGGGTTTACGGTGCCGGCATCTCGATTGATGATTACAGCGGTATCAACATAAAAATGATTTAAATCAAACGTGCATGACAAATAACAACGCATATTTCTTATTAATATTGCAGTATGGGTGACACCATATTGCAATTTTTTTTAAGGAAGTGAAATATTATGCCTTATCCGGATGATAATCCTGAATCGAGAGCGCTATCAAAATCACAAGGGGTGGTCCACGAATTTGGCATGATTTCTATGCAAAACGGTGGATGGAATACTAAATCACTAACCGTGGGTGGCATGAAGTTTAAGTGGAATACCGCAGATTCAAGCAACGGAACCATTACATACATCAGGGCTGATGCAACAGATGCCCCGCTTAACGTGCCTGGCACGCAGCAAATGCACCGCATTAGCGCTGGCATTCAGAGCATTTCACACGGCTATGAAAATAATTTGATGTGGTCAAATGTTCTTGTTGTTGGCGGGCCGTCTTTTATTTTCAATGCTTCATATCAAATCATAAAAATAGACATGTGCACTCGCGTATTTTATGGACCAACTCCGTCACCTTTGGCGCGGTGGTATGTTGAGCTAATGGAAACGGGCGCGAGTGATCTTGTAATCACTGTGAACTATTATGGGCCTGCGTACACGTCTTAAATACCTGCTATACTTCGCTTGCGGTGTGAGAGCTGCAAGATAAGCTAGAATTTACGTTTTACCGTCCTCCGTGTTGTTTGCGGACTCTCACCGGTAAGGCGTAAATCCTAGCTTTTTTTGCGCCTATATCTTTCGTACCGCCCTACTGATCGGGTTAGCAATACAGTCTCACGGCGCTGGTTATCAAGAAAAGCCGTTTCAGTAGTCACTGTTTTGATGGTGGCAGCCAAAGGTCAGCACATGACTGGAGGATAAACGGACGTTAAAGGGTTGACGCAGTTCGCTGTGTAGCGTTGGGGCCATTACGATAAATGGCTAGTCCGCTTAAATGATTGCTGATGACTATGTGGCTTTGTGATTATGTGGTGGCGCTGGGTAGTTCAACCCAACATCATCAAGAGGGTAGTGTTAATTTTAATAAGGGAAATGGTATGCAACTAGCAATACTCAATACAAATGAAACGATCACCACTTTGCAATTGCTTGAAATGATCAACAGTGCCCGGACTACTGCCGGGGAGCCGGTAATTGAAAACAGCAAGTTTATTGCAAAGGTAGAAGATGAATTGGATGATATTTCCACGGACGACAAAAAGTCGACCGTCATCAATCGCAATAATCAAGCGTTTTACACGCTGACAATTGAGCAGGCCACACTTGTTGGTATGCGTGAATCTAAAGCGGTACGTCGCGGCGTTATTGCGGTATTAAAGGCCATGTCCAGACCTGAAGAGCCACAGACAAAGCTAGAGTGGATGCGGGTAGCGGTAGCAGCAGAAGAGGCCAAAGAAGCAGCATTGGCGCTTGCACATCACGCAATCTCCACTAAGGCAGAAATTGGCGAGCGGCGCGAAGCAACGGCAATGAATACTGCAAGCCAGGCTGTTAAGCGGGCTAATAAATTGGAGATTGAGCTGGATATCTCCAGGCAGTATTCAACAATTAAGCGCATGGAGATGCTGCACCACGGGATTAAGTTTAACTGGCGCTTGCTTAAGTCGGCCGGTACAGATCTTGGCATTGAGTCGAAAGAAGTATTTGATGCCAACTACGGGTCATTAAAAGCCTATCATGCCGATGTGTGGATGGAAGCATACGCTCTAAGTATCGAGCAATAGGCCATTCATCGAATCATAACCACATCACCATGCTAAAATAACCTTTTAAACGGAGATTAAACCGATGGATTTTCTACTGCGCGATGCTTTGATGACTTTGGTTCAGGATGATGTAGTGGCGTTTGGTGTTGCTGCTGAGTTCGTTGATTCAGAGAATAAGTTCGTGGTGTTTCAGCGGCAGTACCAGAAAACGCAGATGACACCTGCGCCAGAACGTTCGGCAAATGCGGCACGGGTGGCTAAAGAGCTGTGGGATAAGTGCTATACGCCAGCTAAGTGATTTTCAGTCAGTGATTGCTTGAATCAATTAAAAGGAATCAACGTGCATAAAGATCAATTACCAGAATCATTGTTTTGCATCGGAAAAAAGATGCTTATTTCAACTGACAACTGGTTTGTTGCGCCGGACGGCATTGAATGCCGTTCTGCGTATGGCACCGTCAAGGCGGTACTTAATTCAGAAAGTGCGCTGGGCGTAAAAACAAATGCGCATTCAACGAATTGGTACGTCGAGATTGGCAATATCATGATCGCTGGATGCCAGATCCATTATGCCGTTGCTTCTGATTCAGTAAACACTGGCCCTGCCATGATGTGGGCAGAAAATAACGGCGCGATCAGCGAGTTTATGCGGGCATCAAAGATTTATGATGCAGACCGAGGTTGATTTTAATTTGTTGCATTGCTGACAGCACGGACGTAGATTGAATACACAGCAACCCACAAGGCGGTGACCTTTCTTTAGCTGCACTATAAGCAGCATAAAAAATAGTCCGTTGAAATAAATAAGCCCCTCGATTGAGGGGCTTTTGTTTATTCGTTGATCAGCATGAGTTCCAATCTTGCCAGTGCGTTCCATGCCAAGTGTGCAGCGTGGCGTAACTCGCTATCGCCATCCAGCGGCTCAATACCTTCTTTTAAACGATGCCGATCCATTGCTGCCGTATATCGCTTAATGCCATCAGGCACAGATAGCCAGCCATTTTCTGAATACTTTCCGATTCCAAACGTGGCTACCTCAGAAACGGCAAGTAATGCGCGAGGCATTCCGGATAAAATAAGGTCCGGACGAATCTGACCAGCATCGAGCTTTGCGCCTGGTTCACTTGATGATAGTCCGGATGGGTCTAATTCTTTATCGCATCGCAAATCAACCAAGTTTCCATCAATAATCTTACGGCCACGCGGAATCAATCCATCCAATCCCATCGCATCACCAAAATCAGCGTCGCATGTTTTTTCTGCGGCGCCCGGACGGCGCTCCAGCGTGTCGCGCCAGTTTGGGTTGGGCTTGTCTTTCCGGCGATTTTTAAACCAAAAACCAGCATCTTTATTTCTCCAGTAAGTAGTGTAATTAACTGGAGAGTGATCGCCTGAACTAAACGCCCACATTCCGTCCGCATCCTGACACAACCACTTAGCAGCTTCCGGCGCATCATCCCATGATGGCTTATTGGACGGCGGTGCGGGCTGAGATGATTGCCAGTCTTGCTTGCTAATTGGTTCCTGCGGGTTTTGCAAAGTGCCAATGTTGTTCCGGTAAAATCCCACTCCTTTGCCATATGACCATTCCCAGCCATGAAGCGAGAAAGGGGGATTGGCAACAAGTGGCCATTCGTTCACATTCTCAACCAACCACGCCAGTGCTTGGTCTCGGGTGAGTGGAGCGGGTTGTTTGTCTTCCACTAAGCGGTAGCAAACAATATCTCCATCCCGATCAACATCGCCAAACTTCCAGTCTCTTGACCATGTATCGCCAGCTTTGCACGGATACTCAAATCCACTGCGGTGCTTAACAATAATTTTGGCCCCAATTTCTACTGGGCAATTTCCGCCTTCGTTCTTTATCCACTGATTCATTTTGCTACTCCAATAAATTTAACTGCGACAACCGGAATATACACAGCGAACCGACCACATACAATAATTATTTGCATATTTTTATTTGGTGCAATAGAGTGAAGTTATCGAACGAGGCAAAACTAATGCAGCCAACACTTTACATTTATGACGCAGCAACCGGACAGCTTCTTGGCGTGTATCGTAACCATGGCGAATCAGTAGAATTGATGTTTAATGCTTTATCAATCAACGGCATCACGCACTGCGTGGTGCAAGGAGGTTTAAAATGAAACACACAACAGTAATGGCCTTCTGCACCGTCGGCATTATCGCCTCATTTGTCGCTATGTTATGCGTGCTTGATGTGATTGAGTTGCTGACTATTACGACACCGTTTGTCATCATGCTAATGTGGTGACATGCAAAATAACCGACAAGCCAGCCGCGTGCTGGCTTTTTTGTTGCTATAATGTTTGCAAATATGGGGTGCGCATGGTAACGCTCGAACAAATTAAACAGTTTCTCGATACGTCGTATGGCGTGACTATTCCTGATTTCATCCTGCAAGCGGCCATTGATACCGTCACAGCCGTGCAGCCGTGCCTTGATGGTGCTGGATATACTGCATCGCAAATGCTGATGATCCAGTTGTACGCCTGCGCAATCATTGCCAGTGCAGCAGATCCGCGTAAGATCAAGTCACAGGGCGCGCCAAACGGGGCAAGCCGATCGTTTGAATACGGAAAAAAAGGCATTGATGCAATGCGCGTTAAGCTACGGGAGCTGGATACAAGCGGATGCACTACGGATATCGTCGGCAAGTCGGCAACGAATAATTCGTTCTTTATGGTTATTGGCGGGGGCTGTGCGTGATGGATCTAATCCAAGAATTTGAAGGGTGCAAACTAACGGCCTATCTTTGCCCTGCCGGCGTATGGACTATTGGCTGGGGCGCTACCGGAGATGGAATATCAAAGGGCGTGACATGGACGCAGAAGCAAGCCGATGATCGGCATAAAAAAGATGTTGCTAAGTTTAAGGACGGTGTTAAAAAACTGGTTATTGTGCCGGTAACTACGCACCAGGTTGATGCACTAACTAGCTTTGCATACAACCTTGGGTTGGGCGCGTTAAAGGGGTCTACGTTGCTTAAACTGCTTAACTCCGGTGATTATTACGGCGCTGCCGGCCAGTTTGTTCGATGGAATAAAGCGGGCGGCGTAGAAATGAATGGGCTAACCCGTCGGCGTATTGCAGAGCGCAATCTATTTATGAGCGGGGTGTAATATTTCATCCGTAGCCCGTTGGGCCAATACTGCCAAAGCCACCATCTGGCGCAATATCGGCGTAGATGACTGGTCAAACGTCGCCACGTTCGCGCAGCCGTTGCTGATTGATGTCAGCTACGCGGTAACGATCGAGCGAATGAAAGCCGCCAGTGGTAACGAATTCGTTTCCAAGATGAAGTTCTGGACGGAATACAACGCAGCAAAAAATGGTGACTTTGTTGCTGTTGGCGATTTCACTGCTATGGCCAATCCGCTTGATGCTGGTGCCGCTGAAATAAGGCTGGTGTTGCGTGATCAGGACGTGCTTGAGAATATCGCGGACGACTACACACTGGTGACGTAATGGCAGCAGGAAAAGTTACGGTACGAAACAACATCGGGCAATTTATTTCCAAACAGGAAATTAAAATGCTTGGCACGATGCATAAGATCCTGATTTTAGGCGGTAGCCATGCATCACTTTTTACACCCATTAAAACATCGAACTTAATAAATTCAGCCTACCGTGAGGTTGAAAAAACTCAGTCGCTGATAACCGGCAGGCTTGGCTACACAGCAAATTATGCCAAGTATGCGAATGACCCGAAAATAGCGCAACGATTCAAACGCGCCACAGCAAAGAAAGAATTCTTGCGCCTTGGTTTCGAAGAGGCAAAGCCGCTTATTGATGCAATAGTTAAAAAGGATTTATCTGTATGAGCACTCCGTATAACTTTGTAATGGGAAAAGAATTTATTCAGCACATGCGTGAATATTTTGACCTCCCGGAGAAAATCACATCATTAACTATTCATGCACATTTCAGGGATATTGTGCGTATTGATGTCAGTTGCCTGCCGGAAGGTATCGGCGATTGCGGCGTCAATAAAGAAGAAGAGAAAGATAAAGCGGCATGAGCGGGCCATCAGACGACCTTCGTGATTACCTTGCGCTGAACGGGCTATCTGCCGGATTCAGGGTGCAGTTTGGATTCTACGAGGCAAAATCACCGGCTGAAAAATACCTAGTGATTAAGCCGCAATCCAGCCCGACATCGAGCATTATCCGCCGACCGTTCAACAGTATCATTCTTGTTGGCGCAGTAAACTCGTCACGAACAGAATTATCCAATAGCGCAAATGCTATAATTGAATCAATGCGATCTGTTGGTTATAAGAGCGGTCGCGTTTTTAACATGCAAGCCAGTGAGCCGGCCTTTTTTCAGACAGAAGATGCAAGGCCAGTTTTCGAGCTTTCAATCGAAATGCTTTATAGCTAAAAGGAAATACTATGCCGGCTTTTACGGGCAAGGAAATTATGGTGGAGTTTGCTATCGCGCCGGAAACGGCACTGGTAGGCTCTTTAATCTGGCGAACCCTTGGCATGATGCGATCCAAGGACTTAGCGACAAAGTGGGATACGGCAGACACTACTGCCGATATGTCTCCAGAATTCACAAAAACCAGTTTGGTTACGTTCAAGAGCGTGGACTTTACTGGCGATGGCGTAACGTACACCGATGACATGTACAATCAGCGCGACTTTTCCATTGCTGCGCGTACCGTTGCATCGGTTAAAAAGGATTCTGCGAAGGTTTGGTTGCGGATTACCACTCCGAACATGATGTTCACCGGCCCGTTCATTGTTAGCGAATACACCGATGCCATGCCATATGACGGCACATGCACATGGTCGATGACGGCAAATTCAAACGGCGCAGTAACCCTAGCCCCAATCTAAGGATAAAATCATGGCTTTAATCGTTCCAACGGTGCTGTCTGCATCATCCCTTGTTGATTTTACTGATTCGCCAGAAACAACGCTGACTGCATCCGATACGATCACTTATAACCCGTCAAAAGTACAGGTAATGTTACTGACAAACACAACGGCCGGCGCATTGACGCTGACCATTGACGGCGATGGTGGCACATCGGTAAACGTTCCAGGCATTGGCGCCGTATCGGTGGCAGCAGGTAAGACGGTAGTTATTCCGGCCACTACCGGCAGCAAGGCAATCACCCTGTCCACCATTTCGGCATTCATGAAGGGAACTGTGACGCTGACTGGTGCAGTTGGTGCAAAGATCCGTCTGTTAGAAATCTGATCGTTTCACGCTTCGCACAAAGCCCCTTTATTGGGGCTTTTGTGTTGGTGCTATAATGGCAAATATTCAAAGGGGACGACATGGAAGCGCTGACGGAGATTGGGCATATTCTCGTTACGGACACGGCAAAGCTGCTGGGTGATGCAGAAGAGTACGCAACCAATGAATTCCTGTTTATCCCTTCGTTTGAAAATATATCAAAAATTGGCAACCCAAAGAATATAGTTCGAGCATTCCATGATTTGCACGGGCCAAAGGCAGTCAGGCCAGCCATGCATGTCATGCGCTGCTGCTCGGCATCTGATGCTGATGAAATGATTGGCTGGCTGGATGAAGATTTAAACCGCGCTGACGGAAAAATACCCGATGCGGAATTAATCATCCTGGCCAAAGCGCTGATGACTGATGGCATCATGGGCCGCGCCAAGCCGTCAAAAAAAGATGGGTCTGGAAAATATAGCGATTCATTTGACGCAAGTGAGTTTGTGGATGCGGCAATGGTTCATCTGGGCCTTAGTTCTACTGACGCTTGGCAGTTGACCATGACGCAGTTTCAGCGCCAGATTGAAATGAAGTTCCCGGACAAAGACGGCGGAACCATGAGCGAATCACAATGTAAAGATGCCAAAGCGATGCTGCTGGCTAAACGAGAAAGGGCCGGGCTATGAGCGAGAATGTTGGCGGCATTGAGTATGACGTAAAGTTTGAAACGTCCGGCATGTTGAAGGGTGAAAAAGATATAAATTCGTCACTTGGAAAAATTGAGGGCGGAATTAATAATTTAGACAAACGCATCAAGCCGCTTGCCGGGGCCATTGCAGCCGCATTTTCAACAGCGGCACTGATTGCATTTATCAGCAAAGTGGTAGAGGTTCAGCGCCAGTTTGACGTTATCAATGCCGGCCTTGTTACTGCCACTGGATCAACCGTGGAGGCGGCAAAGGCATTTAAGGTACTGCAAGATTTTGCAGCATCTACACCGTATGACTTGCAGCAAGTATCAAAAGCATTTAACCAGCTTGTAAATTTAGGCCTCACCCCTTCTGAGCGAGCATTAAGCAGTTACGGGAATACAGCATCTGCAATGGGTAAAGATTTAAGTCAGATGGTAGAGGCCGTGGCGGATGCGGCTACCGGCGAGTTTGAGCGCTTAAAAGAATTTGGCATTAAATCAAAATCAGAAGGCGATAAGGTTTCTTTTACGTTTCAAAACGTAAAAACGACGGTAGGGAATAACGCCAAAGAAATTGAAGAATACCTGATGAAGCTGGGAGAGAATAACTTTGCTGGAGCAATGGAGCAGCGAGCAGCAACGCTTGACGGAGCTATATCAAACCTTGCTGATACATGGGGAATGCTATTTCTGACTATTTCACAGTCTGGCATTGGCGATTCAATATCTGACATGGTTCGCGTGGCCATTAATGTACTCGGCAACCTGCAGCGCGCATTGGAAGACGACACGGCTGGCGCGGTGATTGGCCTTGATAAAGAGTCGGAAACACTCAGACGAAACAACAACATAGCTCAATGGTCAGCGCAAACTATTGATTCACTGTCCGGCATGGCAGATGCCATTCAGGTTGTTTGGGATACGGTAAGCGTGCTTGGTCGCAACGTGGCTTTTGTATTTCAGGGAATCGGCGCAGAAATTGGCGGGATTGGCGCACAGGCGGCAGCATTGGCCCGTGGCGACTTGGCTGGTGCCGTTGCTATTGGCGACCAAATGAAGTCGGACGCAAAGTCCAGAAAGGCAGAGCTTGACGCGGCAGATGCGCAATCGCTATCAGCAAAGAAAAGCTGGGGTGACAAGATGCGCGATGCGGCAAAAAACATTGCTACAGAAGCTGCCAGCCCAAAAGACACGACAGATCGTTTGGCTAAGTATGGAAAAGGCGGAAAAACAGAAAAAGCGCCAGACAAAGCGGCAGAATCTGCAGTAAAAAAACTGGCCGCATTGCAAGAAAAAGGATACCAAGAGCTTTTGCGCCTGCGAGCTGCCGCATCATCTGGAATCGCAAAGATTGACGCACAAGAGCTTGACGAACTTGACAAAATAAACAAGTTAAAATTTAAGAATAGCGCAGATTATGAAGAGGCAAAATTCCTTGTTGCGCAGAAGTACGCGCAAGACCGGGTTGATTTTCTCGAAGCAGAGTCAGACAAAGTGGTTGCGATTCAAGAGAGAATCCAAGCAGCCGGCATGGCGGATCAGCAGCGCACTGTCGATGTTACTGCAAAGTTTCGCGGGCTAGATCCAGTCAAAGCGCTAGAAGATGAATACGCGGCTAAGCTGGCCATTGTCACTGAATATGAGAATGCCAAGGCAGCTCAAGAGATTGACATATCAGCCGAAGCTGCCGCAACAAGATTGCAGATAGAAACCGATTACAGCGCTGCAAAACAAGAACTTGCCATTCAAGAGTGGGGCAAGCAAAGCGAGATTAATCAGTTTGCGCTTGATGCGGTTGATTTGTTTGCTTCGGCGTCCACCTCTGCGATTGAGGGGCTACTTACCGGTACAATGAACGCGCAAGAGGCAATGCGCGGGCTCGCATCATCCATCTTGACAGAGGCAGTTGGTGCACTGGTTCAGATGGGCGTGCAGTACGTTAAAACCGCTTTGGTTCAAGAATCCGTAGATACGTCACGCAAGGCAGTTGGTTCCGCAGCAATGACAGCAGCGGCATCTGCTCAGGTGACCATGATGGCAAGCATGGCCGGAATGAATGCGTTCTCCGCTACCGCCGCTATTCCAATTATCGGACCTGCTGCTGCGCCGGCCGCTGCAGCCGCTGCATCAGCCATGGCAACGGGGCTTGGCGCAACCGCAATTGCATCTGCGCCGTTAGCTGGTGCTCGTCGCTATGGAGGCGCTGTTGATTCTGGGTCGATGTACCGGGTTAATGAATCCGGAGCTCCTGAAATGTACACGGCCAATAATGGCGCTCAGTACATGATGCCAACGTCAAACGGAAACGTAACCCCGGCCAATCAACTTGGCGGTGGCGGCGGCGTTACGATCAACATCAGCAATTTTACCGGCGCTGACGTACAAGCAACATCGTCGCCAGATGGTAAAATCATCGAAATCGCGGTACGCCAGGCAGTAGATGCAGTGGGCAATGGATTCAGAACAAACACCGGTCCAGCATGGGACGGTGCAAAGGCCGGATCAAACATACAGAGCAAACTATGACAATTATTGCGTACCCATTTGGAATGCCTACGTTTAACTATGCCAGCAAGTCACGTACTCAACCAGCGCAGTTCACGGAATCAAGTCCGCGCCGTGGCCCGGCATACACTCAGAAAATTGGCTCTGATATGCCGGTATTTTGGGATGTTAATTTCACGTTTTCGCAAGAGGATGCGCAACGGTTCCAGCTATGGGTTTTGCTGCCTCAGTTTCTCGATAATGGCATTAATGAATTTACCCTGCCAATCCGCACCGAATTCGGAATGGTTGATCATACCTGTCGTTTTCTATCATCAGGGTTTCTTGATGCAAAGCAGGAAAGCCAGACCGTTTTCACGTACAAAGCGACAATCATGGCGCGTAAATTGGTGGTGCCGGACGAATATAAAGACAATGGCGATTACATCGTGACGCTGCCAGACTGGCGTGAGTACGCAAGCCTGCTGGATATTGCCATTAACGAGAAATGGCCAACTATTGACCATCATGTAAATATTATTCTTGATGGGGTTCTTCAATAATGGACAAAAAAGAGTTCTGGACCACCAAAGTAAACAAGCCTGAATATTTTACGGTGTCGTTTTACCACCCTGATTTCGGGCACTACCGGCTTGTGGATGCGCAGTTTTCCACCATCAACCTTGGTGGCAATGACTACACCCCGGTCAACATGAAAATAAATAAGCCGGAGATTGGCAAAGATCCAACCAGCTCGTTTTCAACATCGTTCTCTCGCTACGTCGTGGGCCGGGCATTCAAGCAAGCGCTCAATAAAATATCATCTGCCGGACGGTTTATCCCGACACAGGCAACATATACGCACTGGACTGGGACGACTACGGCAGACATTGCATTCAGTATTGACCTGTGGCTGTCGGACAAGGGTGGCGTAGTATTTGGCAAAGAGGCCGTCACGATCAAGGCAACAGATGACAACCCGATGCGGCTAGATGTTTCATCAATTTTTACCATTGAAGAATTCACGGGGCTTGAACTCACATGACGCATGACGAATTTATCTGCAAAGCGATTGGCGTACCGTGGGCCAAACATCAAAGCACATGGCAGAGTATGGATTGCTACGGCCTAGTGATGCTGTATTACAAAGAAGTGCTGGGTGTTAATCTGGGCCTAATGCCGAACATGAACATGAGCGACGGCTATGAAGCCAAGTCTAAAGAATGGTCGGAGTCGTCACCAGTAAAATCAGGACTTGCATTCATGACATTCAAAGGCGGGCAAGCCAGTCATTGTGGCATTGTGATTGATGATATGCACGTCATTCACTCCGGTGGCAGCGAACAAGGATACGGCTCTGTTAAAATAGATAAAATCGCATCGCTTGAGCGTATTTTTGGGAAGATGAAATTCTATGCTTACAATTTATAACGACCCGCAAGCCGTAACGATTGGCGATATTTTTGAGCTGGATTACTCGCTTACCATACAGGAAAATATTGCGCTGCATGTTGATAGTGGGGCGGATTATACGCTGTGGCTGAATGGATTAATCATTGATAGTCCGGAAGAATGCGCTGATCTTGACAGGTTGGCCATTGAGCGTGATGTAGTTAGGCTGGCTCGCAGACAGGGCGCGGCGATGGTAATTTATGCAGTGATTGCCGTGGTTGCCGCCATAGCCGTTGTCGCTCTAACGCCAAAGCCAGAGATTCCAAACAATGCCGGGGCCGGAAAAGACTCACCGAACAACAAGTTCACCGGGGCCACTAACACCTATCGGCTATACCAGGCCATGCCAGACATGTATGGCCACTCCATCAGTTTTCCGGATCTGATTCAGCAGTCGTTTTACGAATACATCGACAACGTAAAATTTATCACCGAATGGATGCTAATCAGTCGCGGCACAGGTGACGTATCGGTGGTTAAATCGGCCTCTACGCCGTTTGCTGACATTAAAAATGCGACGTATTCCGTATTTAAGCCAGCGTGGTCAGCGGGGCAATACCCCGAAGATGGTCGCACTACAGTAACGAATATCCGCGAATCATTTTCCACCCCTGATGTGAACGGGCAGAAGTTGCCAGTGCCAACCACTGCGGCCACATTATCCGGTAGCGGGCCATGCTCGTTTTCCGGATTCAATCAACTGACAATTACACTAGCCGGCGACTACACAAGCCTAAATCAAGTGCTTAATGTGGCTGGAGGAATTTTTGTTGAATTTAATTACAACTACACATCAGGCGCTGACACATTTAGTGGCAACTGCACGCTAAGCTCAAATGTTGTATCTGGGCCAAATACAACGCTAGTGTTTTCAAATCTAAGTACAGCTCACACGCCAACGGATACCACGCTGTCGTTAACAATGCGCCGAAATAATGGCAATACATTCCCCACGTCCACGTTTACCCTGCCAAACCCGGTGCCGGTACTGCAATATAACTTTGCAATGCTACGCGGGCTAAAATGGAATGAAGACACCACGGCAACGGTTAATTTCAATATCGATTATTGGGCTGTTGATTCTGTCGGAGCGGAGATTTCTGGCAGTCGCGGTCAATACAACGGGTCATTTTCCGGCAACACGCTAGATCAGCAATTCAGAACCATTTACATTACGCCGGCGTTTGGATTGGCTCAATATAAAACCAGCCTTACACGCACGAACGGATCAAATTCATCAAACGAATATGATCGGGTGCAGGTAGAGTCTATCAACGGCGTGCGCGACTACACCAGTAAATCATTCCCATCATCGACAATTATTCGGGTGACGACGCAGGCAACGGAATCAGCAACTAGCGGGACTGAGCGCAAATTTAACTGTGAGTTTACGCGGTGGGTGCGCGACTTCAACACAATTGAATGCAGCCCGTCACGCAACCTGTTCAGATCAATACTGCATCAGCACTGTGCCGTAGCTAGGCGCGATATCTCGCAGCTCGACACGGCCACAATGCAGCGCATTAACGCATCATTGCCAAGCAACACGACGCTGCTTAATTTTGACTTCACCTTTGACGACAAAGACGTTTCCTATGGAGAGAGAATTGCGGCAATGGCAAACGCTGGTCGATGCTCAGTGTTCCGCGACGGTTCAAAATGGTCTTTTGTACGTGATGAATTGCATGGCAATTACCCAGCAATGCAGCTTGATTACCGAAATCTATCGGCTAGCGGCGATTCAAACATTAGTATGGATCGGGTTATGCCCAACTCTTTCGACGGCATCGAACTGGAATACATCGACACAGCACTAAACAAAAAGGCGCTAATCAAGCTTCGAATCAATAGTAACGGGTCGATTGTTGTTGGTGCTGCCGGCAATCCATCAAAGATTAAACTAGCCGGTTGCCGCGATAAGACCCAAGCGCTTAATCGGGCCTACGTGGAAGCCGGGCATTTGATTTACTCTCGCGACGGTGTATCAGATGAAGCACTATCAGATGCGATGATGCTAGGGCGCGGTGACTTGGTGCGCTGGGTGGATCCGTCAGATTATTATGGCGATGACGGATTGCAGGCCGGTGAAATTATTTCCATTGTCGGCAATGCGGTTGAAACTAGCGAAGAATGCTTTTTCTACGGCCAGCCAGTTGGTCGCACTGCGTTTACCGGAACTGATGGCGGCAGTTCATCATTTGTGCGCTGCGTACCGCGTACAGACGGATTAAATGGCTTTATTGTGGATGCTGTTCCGTCTACCGCATACATAAAGTCAGGAAATCAAGGCCTAAGCAGCCGGTACGTTTTTTCTGTTGGCCTGACAGAAGAAGAGGTACAGGAGGCGGGCCTTTATACCGTGATTAATAAGTCTCCAAATTCAGATGGTACAATTGGTTTACAGCTTAGAAAATACGACAAACGCGCTTATGCGCATGACTAGGAAAAAAATATGCCTTTAACGGATGCAGTTCCATCAAGTGCGGCCGATGTTTTGGTTAGAAATGCCAATGATTTAGATTTGCTGGTTAATGGTGCTGGCACTCAAGTAAGCGCCAGAACAGGTAAAACAATTCGCAGTTTTTCAGGTATAAATCAAGATGCGTCAGATCAAATTTCCCGAATCGGATTTGAGCAGCCAGTGGCATATAACACTGCAGGCCAAACGCTATTGCGCGTTACACAAACAGTTACAAATGGAGGATTAATTTATGCGCCTGCATTTGGAACTATTTTCCCGTTCGTTACCAGCGGGTCTTTCAATGCTGGATTATGGCGTGTGATTAGCTCTGTTGACGGAAATGCTGTTTTATCAGTAGTGCAAAAAAACAGCGTATCCGACCTGTCTTCATATTCTCCGATCGCAGACAAGCAGCAGGTAACGACTTCCGGTTACTTTTCAAGTAGTAGAAATGGCGCAAATTCTTATGCGTTTATTTTAGGAAGTACCGATACGGTTGATGGAGGAAAAACACTGACTGCTATTGGCGGACGATGGAAGCTGTTATACGACAAACTATCTCTTCATGACTATGGTGCTATTGGCGATGCTATAACATCAAATGCATATATTTTTAACACAATTGAATCAGATGCGGCTATCACTTCAATTTACATTCCTAAAGGTGTATTTTTATCTGGCAGATCTTCTTTATCAAAAAAATATTACGGGGATGGTTCTGTTGTTTTGTCTAATGGAGTAGTTGTGAATGGTAAATCATCCATAAATAACTTCACAAAAAAATCAGGATTATCTGGGATTATTTCCGGTCAATCCATTGGAACTAGAACGGATGTATACATTGGAGACTCAATAACCCACGGTTATGGAGTAAGCCAAAATCAATCATTTCCTTATCTGATTCAAGAATTAGTTAATTCAAGACTGGCATTTGGACAGGGATCTTATCAGTCCGGAGGAGGATTCGACCGCGTAACAAGATCTGGGACTATTGCGGACGGAATAAAGGGGCCAATCAAATCAAGCATAATTATGTCTGTCGGGTCCGCTATTTCATTTACTGCCGATCACGTTGACTTCTTAAGTTTTTGGTTTGATCAAACGCCAACTTCTGGATCCATTGAGATCAGACAGGCTGGAAATTTAATCAGGAGCGTTAATTGCGCAGGACCCAATCAGGCAAATACTTTTGCTGGCACAGCATCAAATATAAAGGGTGGACGAAATGTTTCTTACTCTATAACCTGCTCGTCAGGAAGTGTTGAAGTTGTTGGTATTTTTGCTTCTAAAACCATATCCGATTCAAAATCTAATCCCGTATTCATTGAGGTACAGGCAAAAAGTGGGTATTCAAGCGCAGACTTCACTTCTGCCGCCAGTATAGCGGCTATAAAAGCGCAGGCCGTTTATACTGGATATTTCCCCAGGTATATTTTGTGCTTTGGTACGAATGATATATACAATTCGTCAAAAGCCGTTACATCTTCCGTTTATAGATCAAATATTGAATCTATTATTGCTCAAATAGGGCTTGGCAATGGTGCAATAGTTTTAACGGTTCCACTAAGCGCTGGTAATTCAACTTATCAGCCAGTGTTAGAGCCTTTCTCTAACTACAGAGATGTAGTGTATGAAATTGCTGCCAAATATACGCTAGATGTTATTGATCAAAGCGAGGTTGATTTACAGGCTGTTGGCGCATATCAAACGGATCAGCTACACCCGAATAATTACGGTCACGCCATTCTTGCTGATTTTTGGTTTAGTAAATTATATTCTGGCATTAGTTGTTTTGATAAACGAGATGTAATAACAGTTCAAAATGGAGCAACACAAACAGGCGCACCATATGCTGCTGCGGAGGTTTTAATGGGACTTGGCGGTAAAGTATTCCTTCAGGGCACTTTATCGGTAATATCAATCGCAAAAGGAACTGTAATTGCTTCAATTCCTATTGAATTCGCACCAACAGCAACCAGACTTTTTACCGTTCCATCCGTTACTAATTATGGAAGTGCCATCCTTTCTATGGAAAAAAATGGCAGCATAACACTCGTCGATTTTACGTCACCCACTATTAATTTCTTGTCTTTAGATAATATCACTTACTACTGCGGTTAATAAAAACAAACCCGCACACGCGGGGTATTTATTGCTCTGTCACCGCTTCGTATAAACGCGTTTTTATACTTTCCAAGGCCATAAGTGACGTATTTGTCTGCGCCTCCCATTAATTTGCACAAACTGACATTAGCAAATAGCTTTACTCCCTTTTCATTCGCCTCAATAATTTCCTTTTGGCCGAATGTTTTTGGTAATCGAGATAGTAATTCTTTTAACTTTTGCTTGCTACTAAGCGCTTTATTTACTTTGCTGGCCCGCGCTTGTTTTGAATAAGTACCGCTACCGACTGGAGGCAGGTCGGTCGGGTCGTAAATTTTAGTCAACATCACACCAAATCCGCAAAGCGCTGCGCCGCGCGGGGAAAGTTCGCTGATATTCATTTCATCACCTCGAATTCACTTTCATTTAAACACAGACACAGTTGCGGCGCGATGCGAGAAAACGGATTCGGATAGTCCGCCGCAAACAATGCTGGCACATTGACCAGCCAGCGACCCGCCACCACTGACGGCACAGTTAACCGGCCAATCACGCCGGAATGATGCGGCACACTTGACGACACTTTTACTTTTTTACCAATCATTTGATGCTCCGTTGATCCATGTTTTTGAATTGTTTGTGCATCGCATTATCCATCCGGCGATCTGCATTTTGCTTAATCAGCGCATTTTCTACCATGGTTTGCGCTTGCTGCATTGCGTGCAGAACATGATCCCGCGTTGTGATTGCGATTAACTCTTTCAGCCACTTCATCGAGTCACGCAGCGCTTTGATGCCTTCCGCGTCTAATCCGTACTTATCGGTCTTGGCGTATCGCTCACCAGCCCTGCAAAGTGCCTCTGCTGCGCTTTCAAAGTCAGTCTGTGACGGTGTTAGTGCCGCCGCCGTCTCTGGGTTGGCACTGAATTTAAACAGCCTAGCCGCTAAACAGAAACCAAAGCACACAGCCTCATTGAGCTGAATAAATCTATGTGTATCCAGCGTGCCGCTGCCGGTAATTTGATCGAGGCGGATCATGTACTCAATCATAATGATATCCAGATCCTCCTCCGTGGTTTTTCCGCAATTTGACAGGGCAAGGCGCGTGTGGAATGCAGTCACACCGGCCTCACGACTAAAACGCTTTGCAGGTGCAGTCTTTGCTGGCTTTGCTTGCTGGCGACGTTGTGCGCGGTTCATGCCACCTCTCCACCAAGCGCATCAATCAGCGCCGGAATAAACTGGCGCAGCTCGCCGATAAACAATGTAGCGCTGGATTCAAATAGGGCATCCTGCGTGGCAACGTCCGCGCCTTTTAATTGATCCTGCAGAATATCCATCATTTTGACGCGCTTGATTTCGAGTGATTCCGTTAGCTGGAAGCTGATTTTATCTTCCCATTCAAGGGCGAGCTTAGTTACCAGTTTTAAATTACTTAAGTGCTCTTTAATTTCAGCGTCGGAAAGGTCTTGATTTGTACATCGAATTACTGCACCACCGTCTTTTGGGTATTTTAATTCGCAATCCATACCAACATGGAACGGCGCAGGAAGACAATCCCCGTCGCTCTCCACCCACTCTGTCATTGTTTCGATGGGTGATTTGTTGGTGCTAACCAGCTTCGTATTTAACGCGCCAAGCGCATCACGCATCACGCACAGCATATCCTCAGCTTTGCTAGTAGAAGACGCTTCAATCATCACCAGCCCCTGCTGCAGGTCAATGATGGCGCGTTGCACGGTTATTTTTGTGAATGCGGTCAGCTTTAAGGTATCAGTCACGCTTTCCTTGATGTCTTTGGCCTCTTTGCGACCTACTTTGCGGCCTTCTGATTCTTCAATGGCCGCAATACGCTTTTGTGTTTCTTGTTCTTTTACTGCTGACGGGATGATCTTTGTTTCCGTCTTCAGGTGAATCAGCACTGCGCCCTGGTTAACGTACGTAATCAGATCCGGGCAATGCGGGGCCGGTGCGACAAAGCCCATAGTCATCATGTCGCCGGGGCCGCACGGAGTAAACGGACGCTTTGCCATCGCCCCTGCGATTGATTCGGTAGTTAGGCCATGATCTGGCGACAGGCGGAATAAGTTGATTGATTTGAATACTTTCATTTGGATGCTACCTTTTTAGTTTGTGATTGCCAGAGTCGAACCCGTCGGCGCTGGCAGGTTATTTGTTTGATTAATTTACGGCGCATTAGTAAGTGATGCTCACATTTGGTACGTTTTTCTTCAGTACAGCAACCAGAATCAATTTGGCCTGCGCCTCAGTGATTCCCGGAAAATCACTACCTTCTGCCGTACTGGTCTTGATCATTGCAGCCACTGCCGCACGGTCATTACATTGCATTTTTCGATAACTACTAAATCGCTGTTCATTTTTTATATCCTCATTACCCGGCGCGATACCGGGCGGCTGGTTTACATTGGGAATTCGTCGTCAGCATTAAGGCTGGCTAAAAATTCATCATTGTTTTCTGCTGGTACCTCTTCGACTACAGGCAGCGCTTCTTTTTTTGCTTCTGCTTGTTGGCGCTTTACTTCCCGAAGTGTTGCCAGCGCTTCCATATACTCAGAACGATCCGGTTCTTCAAGATTCTTCGCCAGTGCATTAACCGCCTTCACATCTTTGGATGACGTTGCACGACTTAGCTTAGCAATTAATTCATCAAGCGTATTAGCCGGGGCCGGAGCATCCACAACAAGAAGTTTTACCGAATACGGCGTTTTACGACCGCGCTTTTCGGTGACATAGGCCGTGAAATTCCCCTTAACGCCGGACATGTGACTGATACGAATGCCACCAGCCTGCTCCTTGCCAAACATCACAGTCGGATCGCGGTACAGTATTAGACTTTGGCCTATCCACTCATTGCCATCACTGCCCCATGCTTCCAGCAAAATTCGCCCCATACCCAGGCTTGGTTTATATGGACGTCCGCCGTCATTTTCGTAATTGATAACGGCCTTTGTTTTGTTGTCGGTGAATTCTGTTGATACGCCGGTGATTTTTATCGTCACCGGTCCACCAATCAACTGATCATTATTGAGCTGATTGGATTTAGGCATAAACGCCTTGCTCATATCTGAAATATCATTCATAGACAATTTCCACCTTTTCGTTATCGCCTTCGATAATTTTCCACGCCCACTCAGGAAGATCTGCGTCTTCTGGATCATCCCCGTAGGCTGGCCACACGCCGGACTTGTCACATTCGACGTATACGGCCAGCAATCGCTTATATTCTTCACGACCATAATCAAGCATTGCTTCGGTAGCAAAATATAGCTTGTTAGCATACGGAGGTAATTTTTCAAACGCGAACCAAGCAAATTCAGGCGCTGACTCTGTTTCATATACCGCCTGGAATCCATCTACATAAAACGCCGCCTGTATAAGCATTTGGTATTTCATAATTGACCGGCCAAACTCAAGGGATCTGGCATCTTCTGTTGATTTAACGTCAATAATTATTCCGTTTGGATATTCATTGCACGGCAACACGGAGAGATCCGGTCGAATCTTGCATTCAATTTCTGCGCCCTCTTCGCTTTCGTTTTTTATGATGAAAGAAAAAAAAAGGCTTTTCTCTGCTTCGGCCAATGGATTATTTACCAAAGAGGAGAATTTTTTATTTTTCATTGCAATACTAGCGATGTTTGTTGCTGCGTGATATTCATCAGTAGTTAGAATCTTTAGTTCATCAGGAAGAGCTGCCTTCCACGCCTTTCCTTCCTTAGTTGCAAAACTCATTCCTTCCGGCTTTTGCACGTAATTGGCCTCGAAGTCTTTCGGCTCAAGCACTGCAGAGTGGATGGCCGTCCCCATTTCCATTGCCGGCGTCGAACTGCTTGGCGCTCGATTCAGGTCACGGTAACGCGCCCAGTAATGCGCCGGGCTGCGATCAATCAGTTTTAAGCCACTAGCGCTAACTGTCGGGTGCGCGTGGTGTTGTTCGTTTGAGAGGTTTTTCATTGCAGCGTAGCCCGTTGCGGAAGTGTTTTAAGAAAGGTTTGAAGCGCATTTTTACTGATTAAAACGTCAAGATGGATGGAGAACTTCGCAAGATTCTTACCCCCCATTACTTCCGTATAGACGGTTTGATCTGTTGCGCCATGATTGCGAATGGCGTTAAAAACAGCCGTCCCGGCCGCTTCGTTTTCTACCTTGATTTTTACGCGCATCTCAATCTCCTTGTTTGACCGCGTGATATTCGACATTGCCAAACTTGTCTTCGCGCTGGGTGATAATGAAACCCTGATCGCGCAAATTATTTAGCACGGCCAGATCTTCGCTTACGTCACTGTTTTTAATTCTGATTAACATTTCTAGTCCCTCTGGATAAATTTCGCAGCTTCGGCCGACTCGTTCATTTCGTCAGCCACCGCATTAAGTTTTTTAATAAGCGCCCGGGCGATAACTCCGTCGTCAATAATTAGCGTGATATCTACGCCTGCATGTTCGACTGATTGGATGCTGACATATTCTGGATGCCGCTGGTAGTCAGTGAAAGTGACGGTTAATAGCGCACCCTCTACAACCAGTTGTTCTGATTCGTTCATCTTAAATTCCTGCTTTATCAAAGTTAAAGAGCGCTGGCCTTGTGCTGCTGAGCCGATGACTGAACTCTACGCGTCTTGTTTCGTTAGCGCAAGCACTTACGCATAAATATCTTATTAAATTGTGTTTCGAGTATGTAACTGCTAAAATTCCCCTTATCAATATAGCGAGTACGAAAAAATGTTAGTTACAGAAGTGGCGGAAAAACTTGGAACGTCTACCCAATGGGTGCGGCGACTTATTAAGAACGGCGACCTGGTGGCTGTCCGCTGGGGCAATCAGTGGCTGGTATCTGAAACCAGCCTGGCAATCTATCAAAGCAAAAAAGCAAGGGGGCAGTAAGATGAATCAGTTATCCAATGCAGTAAAAACGATGTCGTCGCGTGAAATCGCAGAGCTAACCGGTAAGAATCATGCCGACGTGTTGCGTGACGTTCGCAAGATGCTTATTGAGCTGGAGGTAGACGAAAGCAGGTTTGCCGGCGTCTATCTTGGCGGCAATGGCGAGCAGCGCAAGCTGTTTAATCTTGATCGTGAGCACACAGACTGCTTGCTGACTGGTTACAGCGTCAAGGCTCGCCTGATGGTGATTAAACGCTGGCATGAGCTAGAAAATCAACAAACCGTCTTCAATATCCCAACCACCTTATCCGGCGCTTTATTGCTGGCGGCGCATCAGGCTGAACTTATTGAGCAACAGCAAGAGCGCTTAGCCATTGCCGCGCCAAAAGAGCAGCACTTTGACCGGTACGTCGCCCGTGATGGCCTTCGCAATCTAACGGACGTGGCAAAGGGCATGGATATATCAGCAGTAAAGCTAGGGCGATTACTACGCGATCACGGCATGGCGTTTAAACGCACTGACAAATTGGTATGGATGCAATGGTTTGTAGATAAAAGGCTATGGCACCACAAAGCAGGTAGTGGCGAACGGCAAAGACCGTGATCAGGCCATGGTGACGAATACGTGCGATGTTTACTTAAAGGCGCAGTTTGGTGGAAAGGATGATTGATCAGTTGCCACCACATGAGCGAAACTGAAACCACGTCCGGCCACGCGCCGGTTTTTTTACGCCTGGTAAAAATAAATTGCGGTGTGGTGCTGCATAACAATGCATTGCAGTATACTATTCAGCAATACAAACAAAAGGCGGAACAGATGAACAAATGCGTAAGATTTTCTGCTGAGTTAATTGGCAAGATTATTGAATTTCAGAGATCGGATGGCCGGCCAACATTTACCAGTGCAGTGCATCGTCTGATCGAACTTGGCATTGCTTCACTGGAAAAGAAGGGCTAGGCCCATGTTCTACTACTCTCACCATATTGGTGACTTTAACAATGCCACCAGACATTTAACACGTGTTGAACGTGCGTTGTACAGAGACGCAATAGAGCTGTATTACGAGACGGAAACGCCGCTAATTATCGACATTGAGCAGCTAGAAAGACGCTTAATTGCTCGATCAGAGGAGGAAAAAACAGGATTAAAAAATATTCTCGCTGAGTTTTTCATAAAAACAGATGACGGTTATACGCAAAAAAGATGCGATGAAGAAATAGCCAAATACCGCGCAAACACTAGCAATAAAGCCAAAGCAGGAATTGCTAGCGCCAAGGCAAGAAGAGAAAAAGCAGCAACAGAGAGTCAACAGAATTCAACATGTGTTGAACAGGTGAGCAACGAACCAATAACCAATAACCATAAACCAATAACCATAAACCAAGAACCAAAAGAAAAAACAAAACCAAAGTCAAAAACTATAGCGCCTTCGGCTTCTAAAATTTCTGACAAGCAAATGCTCATGGATTTAGGTGTATCGGAGCAGGTAGCAATTGATTACTTGGCGGCAAGGAAGGTGAAGCGATCGCCACTAACAAAAACCGCCATTGCCGGAATTACGGAGGAAGCAGAAAAAGCCGGAATTTCTTTTGCAGACGCAGTTAAGGTTTGCGCTGAAAATGGATGGGTCGGATTCAAGTTGGCATGGTATCAAAACATAAAACCGTCTACAGGAAAGGCGGGCATGTCACCGGAGACTAAAGAATTTTTTAATACCACTTACGACCGTGCCGAAGCAGTGGCAAGACAGCGGGTACATGCAATTGCTCGCGGCCTGGATTACGACAATATCTCTGATGAAGACTTGGAGTTTTAAGGAGGAATGAATGAGCAATGAAAAACACAAGGTCGGTGACTTGTCCGCATGGGCCGCGTCACTTGGGCCAGACGAAGAAATGCCACAACTGCGCTGGACGGTTGATGAGGCATGCGATAACGTACTTTCCGGTGTGTGCGATATCCACGGAGAAAACAGTTACGCAACACACCCGAAGGCTAAGGCGTGGCGATGCTCTCTTTGCGCCATAGAAACGGTCAAGGCGGCATTTCAGGCGGAATACGCTACCAGCGTATACAACGACCGGTTAAAACGATCTGGCGTGCCAGCAAAGCACCTTAAGGAATCATTCTTTGCATCAACTCCAGAGCAGAAAATGGCGAGAATGGAGGCGAAGAAGTTTTTAGACAAGGTAAAGGCTAAATC
>Ga0315289_10001183_pt1 | contig 40891 bp, 35 predicted proteins | sample YL17G11_40_MG_FD_203452 | JGI IMG/M metagenome (GOLD analysis project Ga0315289, IMG submission 203452) | Sediment microbial communities from Yellowstone Lake, YNP, Wyoming, USA - YL17G11_40 | ecosystem: Environmental > Aquatic > Freshwater > Lake > Sediment | place: USA: Wyoming | collected... | reverse complement strand
AAAAAACGGTTCCCTCTTTATTTAAAAGAAATGGAATTTAGATATAATAATCGTAGTAGAAATATCTTTCATTTGTTGGTTAAAAATATCTGTGATTTAGTGCCAGATCATTTATAATTACCATAAAGTTATTCCCGCCGGGTAAGGTAGAGGAGCAAGCTCCCCAATTCTTCATCCCCTATCCTGATGGGAACCTGAGCCATGGCCTCTCTGCTCTCGGCGATGTCATTTTGAATGATGAAAATTTTTTGATTGTTAAGGTGGGGAAACGATAACTTCTTATGGGACGGCTTCTGTTTATCCAAGATAACGCTGTGAATGAAAATATTGGTGTGATGTCTATTGCCGGTCTGCTGAAGGCACATGGGCATGCAGTTGATCTCATATTGGTTGATGAACATCCCAAAAACTACTTAGATTTAATTGATCAGTACAATCCCGATCTCATGGGTTTTTCATTCATGACAGGGAACCGCAACTGGGCCTACGCTCTGGCCAGGGAACTCAAGCAAAAGTTCAATAAGCCTATTATTTTCGGTGGTGTTCACCCCACATTGTTCCCCGAGGATATTGATTTTAGCTATGTTGACTATGTTTGTATCGGAGAGGGGGAATATCCTGTTCTTGAACTGATGAATGGAATTGAACATGGTGATGACTGTTCAGCAATACAAAACCTCTGGGCGAAAAAGAATGGGGCATTAGTTAAAAACCCGGTACGGAATTTAATCCAAGATTTCGACACACTACCGCTCCCCTATAGAGAAATTTATTACACATATCCATTTATTAAAAATCTACCCATCAAAAGATTTATCTCTGGGATTGGATGCCCCTACCAGTGCACTTTCTGCCATAACCCCCTGCAAAAAAAAATTTATAAAGGCAAAGGCAAATTTGTACGCAAAAAAAGCGTGGATAGAATTATCAAAGAGATTCGTTATGTCAAGGATAGATTTGTCCTTAAACGCGTCCACTTCTCAGATGACACTTTCGTATTACACAAGGAGTGGCTCAGGGAGTTTCTGCACGAATATCGGAAAGAGATTACTCTTCCTTTTTCCTGCAATATAAGGATTGACCGGGTTAATGAAGAAATTATTCGTGATATGCGTGACAGCGGCTGCTTCGGAATATCTTTTGGTATTGAGTCAGGAAGTGAGAGGATACGCAATAGTATTTTAAGAAAGAATCTAAAGGAAGAGGATATCATCAATAACTCAAGAATTATAAAAAAATACGGAATCAAGCTCATAATTACCAATATGATAGGACTACCTGAAGAAACCTTAGAAGACGCTTTCAAAACTGTTAAATTGAATCAAAAAATCGGTGCAGATTATATACGAACAGCTATACTGGTTCCCTACCCCAAAACTGAGATAGTGGATTACGCCATCGAGAGGGGACTTCTTCCCGGTGATTACTCCATTCATAATTTTAAACAGGTTCTTAGAAAATCTTCAATCAACTCCCCTTATGCAAAAGAATTCGAAAATCTTTGTGCTCTCTTCAGTCTCACTGTGAAATTTCCTGCTTTAACATATCTCACTAAGATATTGATTAAGCTACCTTTGAATCATATTTTTTCTATAACTCGACTATGGGAAGCCTTTGAAAATATGCTGTATCATCAACTTTTTACACCAGCTGGTTTTCGCTATCTTTTCCATATCGCAAAAAATGTAAGAAGAGATGTGTGGAGATAAACAAAATCAAAAAACTGAAAATGGGTATACCCGCGAAGAAGTCGTCTGTAATATCTGTAATACCAACGATGAAGAATTTCTCTTCTACGCACCGGAGCGAATTGTAAGATGCAGACGTTGTGGACTCATGTACAGTAACCCTCGCCTTAACTCTAATAGTTTAGAAAAAATATATTCAGAAGAATATTTTCTAACAAAAGGCGATATACTAGGTGTTGAAGAGAATTACATTGAGGATGAACGGATTATTACTCTTTCAATGCGTGCACGAATGAAAAAAGTTGAATTGTTTGCCAACAACAAGGGCCATCTTCTGGATGTAGGCTGTGCTGCTGGATTTTCTCTTTTAGTAGCACAAGAACGAGGGTGGAAAGCTGAGGGAGTAGAGTGTTCAGAATATTGTGTTAACTATGTACGATCTCGAGGGCTAAAGGTTCACCAGGGAACCTTGGAGGACTACCCTGGTAGAAAGGAAAGCATGGACGCCATAACCATGTGGGACTATCTAGAACATTCTCCCAATCCCTTAAGAGATTTAAGGATTTGTGCTTCCCTTTTGAAAAAAGGAGGAGTAATTCTTTTTTCTGTCCCCAATGTTGATTCATGGTCATTTCGCCTACGAAAAAAAAAATGGATCGGTTTTAAAAATATTGAACACCTCTACTTTTTCAGTCGCAAAACATTGGCAACACTTGCCCACATGGCAGGTTTAAACATGGAAGCTCATTTCTACCATGGTAAATATGTACCCCTTTCTTTTTTTCTATCACACATAAAATACTACTTGCAATTCAAACCTCTTCTTAACTTGATTGAAAAAATTTCAAATTCTAAGAAAGCAAAACTGACCACATTTTATTGCAATCCCTATGATATCCTTAATGTAGTGCTACGAAAATAGGGGAAAAAGCCATCCATTGGAAAATATTGGCTATACAGTACTCTAACTATTGAGCTTTCTTTGTCTAATCTATTCCACAAGAAAGTTATGCCTAAGGAGAATTGACTGATGGGAGATAACAACGCAGGTGTAATTATTGGAGCTGGTCCTGCCGGTCTTAGTGCAGCTGAAACCCTTTCTAAAAGTAATTGTAGATTCTTTGTCTTGGAAACAACTGATCACACTGGAGGCATCTCAGCAACAATACAGCATAATGATTTTTATTTTGACCTAGGTGGCCATAGATTTTTCACTAAAAATAAGGAAATTGATAGGTATGTAACAGATCTTCTGGGAGATGAACTGTCGTATGTCGATAGATCCAGTAGAATACTGTTGAGAGGCAAGTTCTTTGACTATCCGCTACGCCCTGTAAATGCCATTTTGGGTTTAGGAGCTGCTACTGCAGCACGTACCATTTTAGATTACCTCATTGAAAAAGCCAAATTTAACCGGGCAACTCCCACCAATCTTGAAGAGTGGATCATCAGTCAATTTGGCTCATCACTCTACAGACTCTTTTTCAAGACCTATACCGAGAAAGTCTGGGGTATTGAGTGCCGCCGGATCTCAGCGCAATGGGGTGTGCAGAGAATAAAGGGGCTTTCCCTGCGCACCGCGCTCATAGATGCTTTCTGGGAAAGGCGCAAAAAAGACGCCGCTTCGCTGCTAAAACATTTTACTTACCCTCTCAAGGGCATTGGCGTCATATGCGATAAGCTCGCAGACACCATAAAAGAACCGAACCGGCTGCTCCTCAATTCACCCGTCACAGAGCTTTTCCACCACGGTGAGCAGATTACCGCGGTAAGCTATGCGGGCGAACACGGGATTGAAAAGATAGAGAGCGATTTTGTTATTTCAAGTATGCCTATTACCGAATTAGTTACCTCTCTCAGACCATCTGCTCCCCAGGAAGTGATTGAAGCGGCACAATGGCTGAAGTATCGGGATTTAGTGTGTGTTGCCCTGATGTTTCACCTGCCGTCGGTGACTGATCAAACCTGGATTTATGTTCACGACCCGCTCATTGATTTTGGAAGACTCCACGAACCTAAAAACTGGAGCCGGTACATGGCACCCCGGGATCAATCATGCGTGGTGTTTGAATACTTCTGCAATGAAGGGGATGCCATCTGGAATGCTTCTGACGAGGAACTTTTTGAAAAAACAAAGCAGGACTTTAAAAAATCACGTATCGCACCTGTCGCAAATGATACAGTGTTTGACTACAAAGTGGTAAGGGTACCTAAAGCATACCCCAGCTATGAAATCGGTTTCAGCCACCATCTTCTTAAGATACGCAACTATCTCACCCGCTTTAAAAACTTACAACTGGTAGGCAGGTACGGTACCTATAAATACAACAATCTTGATCACTCAATTGAAACGGGTATCAAAGGTGCTCAGAACATCCTGGGGGCAAACCACGACACTTTCATGGTCAACATTGAAGATGAGTATCTTGAGGAGGTCAAACAATAGTTCTTCATCCCTTTTCAGGCAGAGAAACCTTTCTTTCACTTCGATCAGGATAAATACTTTAACAATCGGATGATGCCCATTTTAGCACTCTGCCTGTGGGTAGCAATATCCTTTGCACTTTGGATTGCCTTTTTATTTTCTTTGTAATACATAAAGGCTTTTAATAGCATCTCCTCATTGGTCAGGGTAGGCTTCCATTCCAGCCTTTTCTTTATCTTCTCTGTATCGAAAACAAAGTCCTCTGCAATCATCTTGTACTGATATGGCCCAAGAGGTGAAATTCCCAACTTGTAACACAGCTTCATTGCAAGGAGAGTGGGAGCTTTAGGAAGCGGAACAACCCGGGATGTTGAACCAGCCTTTTCGATAACATACTGGTAGACATCCTTAAAGGGTTTAACATTATCGCTTCCGATATTAAATACCTCTGTGGAAGAACTTTTTTCATAGGCTTGCAAACAGGCCTGGGTAAGGTCTTGACCATAAATGAACTGGTAGACATTGTTCCCCCCGCCAACTACATAGACATTCCGATTCTCTTCAATAAATTCAAAGAGTATGGTTAGCAGACCCAGCCTGCCTTCATCCATAATCGTTGGGCAGCGAATAATCGTCGAATTGATGTGGTCTTTATATTCCAGCAATATTTTTTCACCTTCCCACTTAGACCTTCCATAAATTTCGACAGGGTGAGGATCGTCTGTTTCCAAGATCTTCCTCCCAAAGGGCTTTCCCCACAGACAGTTGCTGGAGGTATAGACGATATGAGGCACTTTATGTTTTATCGCCATCTCCACAACTTGTCTGGTGCCGTCAACATTTGAAGTCCAGAGAAATTTACGATCTTTTACAACATGAGCCAACTGTGCTGCCAAGTGAAAAACAACATCAAATGGGGAATATTTTCTAAAACATTCTTCCAACTGAGATTGATGGCGGACGTCACCTTGAATCGCTACTGTTCTTTCAACCTGATCAGTATCAGGAACTAAATCGTATATGACAGATTCAACGCCCTTTTTAGATAAGTATTTTTTGAGGACTGTTCCAAAAAAACCTGCCCCACCGGTAATGAAGGCCCTCATGTTGATTAAAGCCTTTCCTTAAGCACTAATTTTTACTAAGCAATTTATATATAAAGCTATAAAAATATTAATAAAAAATCAAGGGATATCTCCTATTCTCCGAAATGGGGTAGGGTCTTCCCTAAAACATAGGGTTTAAATTTCAGGAAATAATAATGACGAAGGATTTATGAAACAGGGAAGAGAATTTATCTTTTGCACTCTATTAGTAGCATACGCTATTATAGCTTTTCTGACATAGAGGAATCCACGATGTCACCGGCGTCTAAATGTGATATACATAATTTATAAGTAAGAACTTATTTGCAAGTTTTTCATGAAAATGTGTATCTCAATTACCTTTCCTATAAATTTATGGTGCATTCTGATTTTTTCAGCAAGGATGGATACTGGGTAACTAATGTCTAAGCTTCAAAACAAAATAGGAATATCTTTTGGAGTGTTGTTCTTATCCTTAGGATTGTGCTACAGCTATTATACTCCCCTCTGGAACCCCCCAGATGAAGAGCGGCATTTTGCTTATTGTGAGTATATTGCACAGAATCATAAATTGCCATATCTGAAAGCTGATGAGGATAGCTTCCACATAGCTCAAGCAATCCATCCACCACTTTACTACCTGATAGGTGCTCTCTTTTGCCAAGGAGACCAGGAACTGCTCCTGAAGAAGATCATCGTTAACGATGGTCCAGGGTTTGACACCTTGGGTCACCCGAAAGAGGAGAATGTCTTCCCGTATGCAGGAAAGGCCAGGTCTGCCCATCTCCTCAGGCTCTTCTCCCTAATCTTTAGTGCGGTGAATGTGTATTTCATTTACCTGCTAGTTACGAATATCTTCCCTGGAGAAATCATTCTGGCCTCAACTACTGCGCTCCTTGCTGCTATGAATCCTCAATTTCTCCATATCTCAGCATCCATTTCCAACGAGAACCTGAGCACAGTCCTCTCCACGCTCTACCTCATAGCCCTTCTTTGCTATCTCAAGAATTCTGTCAAAATCACCCACCATATTACGACTGGATTTCTGCTTGGTTGCTGCCTATTGTCAAAATTTTCTACAATTATTTTTCTACCTGTAACGGTATGCGTTATTGCCTGGGTCTCACGCCGGGACAGGACAAATCTCATAATAAGTCTTTTTGTTATCTTAGGTTTAGGTGCTCTTGTGGGGGGGGGTGGTATTTTCGAAACTGGTTGCTTTTCAATGACACAATGTTCTCGAAGGCAATAGAGACAATTCAGCCGTGGTCAATGCACAGTACCCCCCTCTCCCTGAGCTATGTTGTAACGGTGATAGGAAAAACTTTTACCTCTTTCTGGGGGCATTTTGGAGCTTTACAATTTTCTATCTCTAAGGTTCACCTCGCTATCTATGGGGGGATCATAGTGCTCGGAATCGCGGGATTTTGTTGGCTTTTAGTAAAAAGAAAATTGACAACGTTCCAGGGCCAGGCACTGGGAATACTTTTTCTCTCACTACTTGGGGGAGTAGGAATTTATGTGCTGCTTAATATAAGGTATATTATGCCTATGGGTAGATATCTCTTTGTAGTAATTGCTCCCATTGCCATAATCACCTGTGTGGGTTTCCAGTCCCTGTTTCCCTCCCGGTGGAGGAATCCTATTCTTATTCTCCTTTCTCTTGTGCTTATCGTCATGAATCTAGATATACTCTTTAGGGTTCTAAAACCCGCTTATGCTGAAACTTTTTTGGTGGCAGGAGTGGATCAGCCCCAGTTCTGTTGCCCTACACCTGAGATCAACGGCAAGAGCACGATCAGCCAGACCTTCATCTCGCCAAAAAATAATCTATGTGCTATCCGGGTGATGCTTTCCTGTAAAACCAAGAGGGGGGATGGGGAGATAACATTTGTTCTCAAGGAGAAAGAGGGTACCGGAAAAATAGTTCACCGGATGAGTTACCCACTCAAGGGGATTGATGACTTTGACCGGTGTTGTTTCATCTTCCCCGCCATCCGAAACTCCTCGGGCAAAGAGTACATATTCTATTTTGGCTCCCATTCCCTACCAGCTGGAAAAGGGGTCTCTCTGTGGTATGATTCTGGAGATCATTACCCTCAAGGGAGAATGCTCGTAAATGGGGAGCCTTTTAATGGTGATCTATACTTCCAAGCATACTGCTTTACTGGTAAACGCCCTGAGACAGATTGGCAAGGCAGAAGAGAGGTCGTCATTAATCAAGGATGGTACGTGAGTATACGCGAGCTTCAGCTCTACTCTGAAATGTCAAAGGAGTTTAGGGAGAAAACAATAATCCATGAGAAATTGCAGCGGATCGAAAAGGCATTAAAGAACAGAAGCTCATCCTGAAAAACTCGTTCCTCTTATTTCCTGCCTAAATTAAATGAATCTTCTTCAAAGCCGGTATACGGGTGAGTTCAGAGATGAGGTCGTACTTAAATATGTTCTCCCTCATTCTGATTTCCAGCTCATACCCTGTCTCATTAGCCTTCAGGTTCTGATTAAGACCCATCCTGAGGATCCAGATACGGTGGTTATCCATAATCTTCATGATCTCAGGCAACTGGTCCTTGAGACCATCAAAAGAGAGGATGAGTTTCCGATACCAGTCCTTCCTGAAATGTCTCTCCAGGAAACGCAACCCCATCAGTGAAAACATGGCAATGGCTGTGGCCACCACGGCAGGAAGGTAAAATCCGCACCCTACAGACAGGCCTACTGCTGCTACCATCCAGAGGCAGGCTGCTGTGGTCAGTCCCCGGATGTGACCTTTGGATTTGATGATCGCCCCTGCACCGAGGAAGCCGATCCCGGTTATGCTCATGGCAGCAATCCTGCCAGGATCCAGACGGACAACACTCTCTGAATTTTCTCCCTGATAGAGATCAAACATGTACTGGGAAAGCATCATTAAGAGGGCAGTACCTGTGGCTAAAAGGATGTGGGTTCTAAACCCTGCTGGCCTTCCATGCCTTTCTCTTTCCACGCCAATCAATCCACCGAGGAATCCAGCCAGCACCAGCCTGAAAATCATTACTTCTATTCCCATCATAGTGCACCTCCTTTGTGTTCGTGCTGAAAAGGGCGTTTTGCCGCCCGGTACCGTACTATCTGGAAATTATATGATAGAAAAAAATGGAAATCCAATGAAAGAGAGTATGCCTTAACTCTTTATGGGCAGGAATACGGTGAAGGTAGTACCTTTGCCCAGCTCACTCTCTACTTCGATTAAACCTAAGTGAGCCTCGATAATACCTTTGACAATGGAAAGGCCAAGACCTGAACCGACGATTTTCCTTGTCTGTTCAGTCTTCACCCGGTAGAATTTATCAAATATCTTAGGCAGGTCTTCTTGAGCAATGCCGATGCCTGTATCAATCACCTCAACTTTAACGTATTCGCCCTTTACTCCGCTCCTTACGATTGTTTTGCCCCCCTGAAGGGTATACTGTATGGCATTGCCGATCAGGTTGGTAAAGACACCTTCCATGTTGTTCACATCGGCATTGATTAAGGGAAGCGGTTCATAGGGTTCAAACTCAAGGGCTATACCTTTCTCTAAGGCCTGAGGCAGCATTAAGTTTATAATCTTTTTTAGTGCCACATTCACATTGATGGGTTCTTTATACTGAACAATCTGACCCGATTCGATCTTGGAGAGATCAAGGAGATTTTTAATCATAGTGATGAGTTCCCTGTTTCTCTCTTTTGCACGGATGAGAAGTTCCCTCTGTTTTTCGCTGATCTCTCCTGCTATTCCTTCAAGGATCACCGAGATCTGTTGGCTTATGGCAATTAACGGGGTCCTCAGTTCATGAGAAACCATGGCCACGAAGTCAGATTTCATCCGGTCAAGCTCCTTGAGGCACGTGATGTCCTCAAAGACGATTACTGATCCGAGTATCTCACCTTCTTCATTTCTAACCGGAGCAGCATGGGCCCTGAGAAAAATTTCCTTGCCCTTTTCCTTTTCAATCGTAATCTCCCGGGAAATAGCTGCATAACTGGGTTCGCCTCCACGGAAGAAGCCTTCAACCAGTTGATTCAGGCCCTCATCCTTTACACAAAAAGAAAGCGGTTTGCCATTTAATTCGGCATCATCTATTGAAAGGATCCGGGTAGCAGCCGGATTGATGAGGACGATTCTATTCTTCCGATCGGTGACAATTACACCATCAGCCATACAGTTGACGATGGTCTTTATCCTGCTCTTCTCACTGGCAATATCCTGGAGGTTCTTTTCCCTCTCAAGTCGGAGAAGTTCAGCCTCCCTCTCAAGGCGTAACTTATCGAGGGCTCTCCTTGCCACGATACGCAACTGGTCAGGGGTGAAGGGTTTAGGGATGAAATCGTAGGCACCATTCTTCATCGCTTCAACTGCGTTCGTGACCGTGGCATAACCAGTAATTACTATCACCAGGATAGCTGGATGTTCTGCCAAGACCATTTTCAATATTTCCATCCCACTAATTCCGGGCATCATGAGGTCCAAGAGGAGAATGTTGAATTTGCTCTTTCTTAAGCAATCCAATCCCTGTTCCCCATTTTCAACGGTTGTTACCTCGTATCCCTCTTTTGAGAGAATCCGTTCTGTTCCATCCCGGATAACCTTTTCATCGTCAACTACCAGAATGTGAATTTCGTCCATTCTCATCATGGTTAATCGTATTGAGCTTTTAGCTGTCTGCCTTAAGCTTTAGAAAAAGAGAAGCCTTAGTTAAAACATGCACCACTAAGAGGGTAATACGTTAGCGATTCCTTACTGTTTTTCCTCTCTTCTGCTGATGACTATTTGCTTAGTGCTGAAAACCTATCTCCTCTGAAGGAGTCTCTCAACTAAACGAACGAGATCCACCGGCTCCACTGGCTTATCCACGTAGTCATCAGCTTCAGTCTCCATCCCCATCCGGTACGTGTAGCTGGTTGTGGGGATCTTAGAAACTACGGCAGTGAGGAGTATGATGGGGATTTTTCGATATCTCGGATCTCCTTTCAATTCTTTACACACCTCATACCCATCCTTATCAGGCATCATCACGTCCAGAATGATGGCATCTGGCCTCACCATTTTTGCCTTTTCCAAGCCCTCCACACCTCCGTAGGCGGGAATGACCTCATGCCCTTTCTTTTCCAAGATCATGGTCACCGATTCCACCAGATCAGGGTCATCATCTACTACTAATATCCTTGCCATTTGGCTACCTCCTTTCTTGATGGATTTTCTTTATACCTTGTTTTTTCCTTCGTTATTTTATCTGAGGCCGAGGGAGTAATCCTGCTTCTTCGGCGATTCGAGGAACCATCTCCTCCCACTCAATGGCCATAATGTGAACACCGTGTACACCCTCTATCACCTTGAGCTGTTGGATGGTCTCCACACAGATCTTGATGCCCTCTTCCGCCCGCTTCTCTTTATCCACCCCCTTTATCCGGGCAATCAATTCATCGGGGACATCCATTCCCGGCACTTCCTTCTTCATATAATTTGCCATACCCAAGGATTTTATGGGTGTCACGCCTCCTAAGATATGAACCTTCTCGTGGAGGCCCCGATCCCGCACCTGCTCCATCCATGTGTGGAAACGCTCCAGGTTAAAGATACACTGAGTCTGAATAAACTGGACTCCCGCTGCTACCTTTTTTGCTAAGCGGACTACTCGAAACTCAAATGGGTCAGCAAAAGGGTTTTCCACCGCCCCGATAAACAACCTGGGGACTCCTTTCAATTCCTCACCTCCTAAAAACTTGCCCTCGTCCCGCATACGTTTCACTGTCTGAATCAATTGGATGGAATCCATGTCATAGACATTCTTGGCCGTAGGATGATCTCCAAACTTCTGGTGGTCACCAGAGAGGCAGAGGATATTATTAATTCCTAAGGCTGAGGCTCCTAAGATATCGCTCTGAAGAGCAATCCGATTCCGATCACGGGTTACCATCTGCAAAACTGGATCAATACCCATCTGTTTGAGAATGATGCAGGAAGAGAAGCTTGACATCCTCACTACCGAGGTCTGATTGTCAGTGACATTGATCGCATCGACCGCTGCCTTAATGAGCTCACCTTTTTTCCGGATCACCTCAGGGTCAGCCCCCCTGGGGGGACCGCATTCCGAAGTAACGGCAAATTCTCCCCGCTCCAATATCTTCTCTAAACGACTGTCTGATGTCATAGCTTTAAATCCTCTCGGATAATCTTTCTCGGTCCTCCATCCCGACTGGTAGACCAGTCATTGATTGGAATGATAACCTCTAATTGGTCCAACCTTCCTAATTCTTTAAGTCTATCATAAATTAACTGCCAGCCACACGCCACCTCCGGATTCACTTCACACTTCCCATTGGCCGAACCTCCGCAAGGTCCATTAAGCAGGCTCTTGGAACAGCGAGCAATCGGGCAAATACCACCGGTGAGGTGGAGCTTACAATCCCCGCAGGCTTGGCACCGTTCTGTCCATACCCCCTGCTCTTCGGTAACCCCGATGAAATTGGTATTAATTCCCGGGAATACCGGGATCTTTCGGTACTTCTCTGCCACGAACTGAACCCCTGCTCCGCAGGCAAGAGAAACAATAGCCTCATACTCGTCCACGGTACTTCGAATCTGCTCCAGATATTCGGGGTCACACTGCCTCTCCAAAGTCACCTCCTTGATCTCTATGGGTTTTCCTCCCGCTTGTCGTGCCATGGTGATAGCTGAGGCGAGAATCCCCACTTCCTTCTCGCCTCCAGCCGAGCAGACAGTGACGCAGCCCCGGCAACCAACGATGAGGATCTTGGTGTAGCCTTCGATCATGGCCAGAATATCCTTGATGGGTTTTCCACTCCCGATAATCATAGTTACGTCTCCTCATTCAGTCTCTCTTCTGAGTTGGTAGTGAGAAATTTTTTAATCGGATTGGGCCCCAGGGTTTTAACTCTCTCAGTCATTTCGCTTGCAACATTCACAAACCTGGGACCATCAGCGGCAGACATATTGTACATTTCCAGCCGTTCTCCTCCAATCCCTACGGCATCGAGAATTTTTTTGGCATATTCCACCCTTTTTCGAGCCCGGAGATTTCCTGTGAGATAGTGGCAGTCTCCTTCCATGCACGCAGCCACAAACACCCCATCAGCTCCGTTCTGAAAAGATTTCAGGAGATAGAGGACATCAACCTTCCCGGTACAGGGAACCCGAATAATCTTGATACTCGTCGGGTAAGAGAGCCTCATCGAACCTGCCAGGTCCGCTGCAGAATATGCTCAGTAGTTACAGCAGAAAGCTATGATTTCCGGCTGAAAGTCGCTCATGCCGCTTCCTTCTTCAATAGAGCTGTTGCCTTAGCAATAATCTCTTCATCCTTAAAATGTTGAAGCTGGATTGCTTTTCCAGGGCATTCAGACGCACAGCTTCCACACCCCTGACACCGGGCACTATCAATCTGAGCTACCCCCTTTTCGTCGATAAAAGGTACATCATACGGGCAAACCCGAACACAGGTGAGGCAGGCAGAACACTTCTCTTCGTCCACCCTCGCTACCACACCTCCCACCGTGATGGTATCGTGGGAGAGGAGGGTACAGGCCCTCGAGACTGCTGCGGCAGCCTGAGAAATACTTTCATCCAGGGGTTTCGGCGAATGGGCGAGGCCGCAGAGGTACATCCCTTCTGTAGCAAAATCCACTGGCCTCAATTTCATGTGAGCCTCAAGGAAAAAACTATCTGAGGTCCGCTGTAATTTCATGAGGGATGCCAGTTCATTATTTTCTCTGGGGATAATGGCGCTGCTTAACACCAGCAATTGAGGATGAAGAGTAATCTTCTCCCTAAGGGCAGGATCATAAACAGAAACCGCAAGACCCTCTTTCCCCTGGGTTACCTCTGGTTTGTTGGTTAGATCATAACGGACAAAAATCACCCCTGCCTTTCGAGCCCGGGCATAGTAGTCCTCCAGAAGTCCATACGAACGGATATCTCGGTAGAGAATGAAAACGTTTGCGTGAGGATTTTTCTCCTTTATCTTCAGGGCATTTTTAATGGCTGTGCTACAGCAGACCCGGCTGCAATACGGTCGCTCGGGAATCCTGGAGCCCACACACTGAATCATTACCACCTCATCGACGATCCCAGGGTTGATCTCCTGCCGGAAGATTTTTCCCTCCAGCTCCTGTTGGGTCATGATCCGTTCATCTTGTCCGTAAAGGTATTCTTCTGGCTTGTACTCTTCTCCTCCCGTGGCAATGATAGATACTCCGTGCTCAATCTGGCGGTAGGCCATCGCCGGACCAGACATGATTCCGGTTTTAAAATTTCCTTTGAACCCCGTAAAATCAACAATCACCGCATCAAGGATCACCTGGATAGAAGGGTGATTCTGAACCTTCTCGAGCAGAGAACGCAAGTATTCCTGAACTTCATTCCCATGAATGGTATAGTAGAGATTGCGGAGATTCCCTCCCAACTCCTTTTCCTTCTCCACCAGAAACACCTCAAACCCTTGAGAAGCCAATCCCAGCGCAGCCACCATTCCGGATGCTCCGCCCCCAACCACCAATGCCCTCTTCGTAATGGTGAGTTCTTGCTCTTTCAAGGGTTCTAAAAATTGTGCCTTGGCCACCGCCATGCGTACCAAATCTTTGGCTTTTCTGGTAGCCTCCTCCTTTCTATCCATGTGAACCCAGGAACACTGGTCTCGAATATTGGCCATTTCAAAGAGGTATTTATTGAGCCCAGCCTCCCTGATGGTTGCCTGGAAGAGGGGCTCATGGGTCCTGGGTGAGCACGAAGCAACCACAATCCGATTAAGTTGCTTCTCTGTAATAACCTCCTTCATTTTGGCCTGGGTATCCTGAGAGCAGGTATAGAGATTCTCATCAACATACACTACGTGGGGAAGGGTCTGTGCATACTCTTTTACTGCCGGGACATCCACCACACCTCCGATATTGATTCCGCAGTGGCAGACAAAAACCCCTATCCTGGGTTCCTCTCCCTGGACATCACGCTCAGGGGGAAACACCTCTTGGCACACCAAAGATCCTCTGCTCTTAGAGAGAATCTCAGAGGCAAAAGCTGCTGCTCCGCTTGCCTGAGAGATCGTCTCCGGGATATCCTTGGGAGACTGAAAGGCTCCACACACATAAATCCCCGGACGGGAAGTCTGCATGGGGGTTAAGGGATCGGTCTGGCAAAAGCCATAGGAATTTAATTCAATCTCCAGATTCTCAGCTAATTGGCGGGAGGTCTTTGAAGGAGATATCCCCACGGAGAGCACTACCAGATCAAACTCCTCCTCTACCACCTTCCCGGTCTCATCAATATAGGCAATGAGCAGATTTTTTGATCTGGGCTTTTCCACTATCTTGGAAATCTGACACCGAATGTAACGGACATGGTAAACATCCCGTGCTCTCTCATAGTACTGGTCAAAGCCTTTTCCATGAGCCCGAATGTCTATGAAGAAAATGGTAGGCTTAATGGTGGAATTGTGTTCTCTGGCAATAATGGCCTCTTTGGTGGCATACATGCAACAGACTGAAGAACAGTAATCTTTTCCGTGGGATTCGTCCCGAGAGCCAACGCATTGAATCCAGGCCACCCTCTCTGGGTCCGACAGATCGGAAGGGCGACGGATGTGTCCTTGATAGGGACCGGTGGCAGAGAGGATTCTCTCGAACTCTAAGCTGGTAATCACATTGGGGTAATGCCCATACCCGTACTCCTCCCTGAGCAAGGGATCGGTAACGTCGAAGCCAGGTGAGAGCACGATTGATCCCACACTGAGGGTGAGGTGTTTCTCAACCATCTCGTGGTTCACGGCATGAGCCAGACATGCCTCCACACACTGGAGACACTCGCTGCAGATTCCACAGTTGAGACACCGCTGAGCCTCAGCCACCGCCACTTCCTCCGAAAAACCCTGCTGGACCTCCCGAAAATCTCTTATCCTCTCTTGAACATCGAGCTTGGCTGGAGAATGCCGGGGATTCTTAGCAACCCCCTCGGGTGTTACTTCTACCACCGGGAGTTTACCTTCTCGTCCCTCAGAGAGATCAATCCCCTGGAGGTAACGAGCAATAGAAATCGCTGCTTCCCGACCGGCGCCCACAGCTTCTACTACGGTGGCTGGACCGGTTACCATATCACCGCCAGCAAATACTCCTGGGATGCCAGTGGCATAGGTGACAGGATCAACTTCTAAAGTCCCCCCTTGGGAGATATTCCATCCCTTTTCTTTTGGGAGGAACGATAAGTCAGTTGATTGGCCGATGGCTGGTACTACGGAATCTACTTCCACAATAAACTCAGATCCCTCTATGGGGATTGGCCTGCGTCGTCCGCTGGCGTCTGGTTCTCCCAGTTCCATGCGAAGCAATTCAATCCCGATCACCTTTCCATCTCTATTCAAGATGCGCTTTGGTGCCACCAGGTAATGGATTTTAACCCCCTCTTCTTCAGCCTCGATGACCTCTTCCTCAAGCGCTGGCATCTCTTCCCGGCTTCGGCGATAGATGATGAAAGCGTTCTTAGAACCTCTTCGAATGGCGGTGCGAACCACATCGATAGCCACATTCCCTCCACCGATGACTGCTACTTGATCACCTAAGGGAATTTCTTTGCCTGCATTAATCGCTCTCAGGTAATCTAAACCGTGGATAACCCCTTCTGAGTCCTCTCCCTCAATCCCCAGTTTCACACTCTTCTTGGCTCCAACCGAAAGGAAAATGGCCTTGAATCCCTGGTTAAAAAGGTCATCGAGTGAGAGTTCAGGCCCGAGAGGGGTATTGGTCTTAATCTCCACTCCGAGACGTTGGATATATTCGATATCTTTTTTGAGAACTTCCCTGGGGAGTCGATACTCAGGGATTCCCCACATCATCATCCCACCTGGCTCTGGAAGGGCTTCGAAGATGGCAACCTGATACCCGGCGAGGGCAAGGTAAAAAGCGGCAGAAAGACCAGCCGGCCCCGCTCCAACAATCGCCACCTTTTCCTCTCTCTTCTCATCAATGGGTGGCAGGTCCAGTTCTTCCTGGGCATATCCCCAGTCAGCCACAAACCTCTTCAGTGACATGATGGCGATAGGATCTTCCACTTGATTGCGAGTGCAGGCGCCTTCACAGGGATGGGTACAGGCCCGTCCACAAATAGCAGGAAGAGGATTGTTCTTCCTGATCAGGGCAAGTGCCTCTTTGAATTTTTTCTGACCGATAAGGGCAACATACCCCTGAACATGGATCCCAGCCGGGCAATGTGCCTTGCAGGGAGAAATGCCCAACTTGTCGATAGCAAAGGCATTGGGAATGGCCTGAGGGTAACGTTTATAGACTGCTCTCCGGTTGATTAAATCAGCATCGAACTCATTAGCAACCTCTACCGGGCATACCTTAGCGCAATCACCACAACCCGTACACTTATCCAGTTCTATGAATCTCGGCTTCTGTTTGACAGTAACCCTAAAATTACCTGCTTCACCTTCAATTCCATCCACGCTTGCATAGGAAAGGATCTCAATATTGTTATGCCGTCCTACCTCCACGAGCTTAGGAGATATGATACACATAGAGCAATCATTGGTAGGGAACGTCTTGTCCAGTTGGGCCATTCTTCCACCAATGGCAGAGTCTTCTTCAACCAGATACACCCGAAACCCGCTATTGGCTAAGTCCAGAGATGACTGGATACCCCCGATTCCTCCTCCCACGACCATTACGGCCCCAACCGGAGGAGGATCGCTCTTAAAATTACTCTTTGTCTCATTCGAATTCACTTCTTTACTCCGAGCTCAGATAAGATTTTTAGACCTGAGCAGAGGTATTGGATCCACCAGGTGGCGGCGGAACCACTTGCCAGCCGCTTGAAGGCCAAAGGCCAATCCCATCAATTCGGTAAAATAGAAAATGGGGAGGTCATACGTGATTCCAACTGCGGAACCGATTTCCTGTTGCCTCGTGTCCAGATTGGTTTGGCATAAGGGGCAACAGGTAACGATGCAATCAGCCTCTGCATCTTTAGCCATATCCAGGAGTCGACCGGTCAGTCGACGGAAGATATCAACGTTGGTCAAGACGAGGCTTCCACCACAACATTCCGTCTTGTAAGGCCAGAAAACGCTCTCTCCACCCAGTTGAGCAATAAGCCTATCCAGGGCCTGAGGATCCTCCCAATGCTTTGCATCGGTAATCCGGGGAGGACGAACGATGAGGCATCCGTAATAGCTCACCACCTTTAAGTTTCTCAGCGGGCTTTTCACGTGCTTCTCAATTGTCTCAACAACACCTTCCTGGGTGAGAAATTCTAAGATATGGAGCACTTTACTCTTTCCTTGAACGGGGATACCGACATCCATTTTTGATGCGCCAGTGAGTGATTTCTCCGCTGTCTTGAGACGATTGAAGCAGGCGGCGCAGGGGGTAACCAAGTCTTGCTCAACCCTTTCCGCCAGAAACAAATTCCGGGCTGGAAGGGCAACGGAAAGAAACTCATCCATACAATGGGCAGAGCTTGCTCCACAACAGTTCCAGCCGGGTATCTCCTCAATCTCAATTCCCAGAGTTTCGCAGACCTGCTCGATTGACTCCCCGTATTCCCGAGCAGTTCCTTCCAATGAACACCCTGGATAGAAAGAAACTTTCATATCCTCTTATCCTCTTTCGCCCGTTCAAATATTTTCCGCACCTCTTTTATCCCTTCACACCGAGAAGGAATGACCTTTAGTTTCCCCCGAAGGAACATCTTCAATCCCAGCTTCACATCGTTCTTCCATTCTCCAGTCTTCAGTTTTTCTCTTACATCCCCGCTCCTGAAGAAATAGGTGCGGAGCATACTTAATTCATGAATCCGGCCAGATCTTTTGATGGAGTCGAGGAACACGGCATGGAATAGTGGAACCTTGGGTTCATAAGCCGGCCTTCCACTCTCTCTCTGCATTTGTCTGAGAACATCCATTACCTTGGCGATATCAATTTCATTAGGACAACGGGTGGTGCAGGTTTCACAGGAAGCGCAGATCCAAATGGTGCGGGAAGAAAGAACTTTATCCTTTTGGAGAAACAGTACCGACCTAATAACCTGATGAGGAAGGAGATCCATGGCAAAGGAGACCGGACACCCAGCCGAACACTTATAACACTGGTAACAGGCGAAGATCTCTTCACCTACCTTTTCAACTACCACTTCCCGAAACCTTGGATCTCCCCTTAAAGAAATTGACTTTGTTTCCAATTTCTCCCTCTCCTCCCACCAATTAAGATTCGGCTCGATCTATCACTGCTGGCAGTCTCTCCTCTTCACCAATGGCAACCAGAAGGACTCCCCGGCAAAGGCCCTTAAGCTTCTTCATCATTTCTGCAGCAATGGCAATCCCTTCTCTTCTCTTGTCAGGAGCCTTATCCAGCCGCTCAATAACTTCTTCAGGGATCGTAACTCCCTCCATATGCCGGGACATGAAGCGGGCCATTCCCACTGATTTGAGTATGGTAATCTGGGGGAAAACAGGGACTTTAAAGGGGGCTACTCTTTTTAGGAAATTCTCAAAATGTTTCAGGTCGTAAGTGGTGGGGGTGAAAAAGTAATTCGCGCCTGCACTAATCTTTTTTTCCATATCCCTGATTTCCAGTTCAAGGGCTCCTCCGAGCAATCCAGCATTCACTTCCGATCCCACACAAAATTTAGGGATACCGGTAAGGTCATTGCCTGCTAGGTCGCTCCCTTTCTGTAACTTCTTAATACTCTCTAAGAGAGAAACTACGTTCAGATCATTCACTGGCTTAGCCTCAACGTGATCACCGCCTTTAATCTCATCTCCAGCGCTGACAAACAAATTTTTAATCCCCAAGGCAGAGGCGCTCAGGATATCAGCCTGAAGTGCCAACCGATTCCTGTCCCGACAATTTACCTCCATGATGGTGTCTATCCCTTTCTGTTGGAGAAAACAGGAGGCCCCTAGGGATCCCATTCTCATGATGGCTCCCTTCATCTCCGGTACCAATACTGCATGAATCCTTCCCCGAAGGGCATCAGCATGCCTCAAGAGTCCAGAGGTATCTATTCCCTTCGGAGGCTCTAATACCCCTATAACTAAAAACTGGTCAGAATCTAAAAGTTCCTGGAAATGCATGGTTCTCCCTCTCTATGAAAATTTCTTTTTTAGAAATCCCTGTCATTTTTAATGGCATTGCGAATGGCCAGGATCAACTCATCAGTTCCAAAGGATTTTACATGGTAATAAAATACCTTTTGGCGAAGAATATTAGCCTCCAGTTCCGGGGTATTATGGGCTGCTGTGATAATAATAGGCAAAGAAGGATCAAGCCCCTTGATTATGGGAACCGCTTCATCCCAGGCCATATCTTTCACTTCCACATCTAGAATCAGGACCGACACATGCTCCTGTTGAATATGCCTTATCGCCTCTGACAATCGGTTCACCGCTTTGGTAATAAATTTTTCCTTCCGTAAAAGGAGAGACATCCTCTCTGCCAGTTTTGCATTTGGCTCCACCAGGGCGGGGCAATCTACGGTTACAAATTCCTTATTCTCCCTCAGGCTATGATTATGAATCGCCTTGGCTATGAGTTCTTTACCTGTGCCGCTCTCCCCTGTAATCAGTACCGTACTTTCGGTAGGAGCAATCCTCCGCACCAGTTCGTACACATTCTTCATGGCCTCGCTCTGTCCAATGATGATGTCTGCCTCATTTTTAGCCCTCAGCTGCCTCCTCAAGTGTTGGTTTTCAATAACCAAACTTTTCCTCTCCAGAGCTCGATTAATGGCTATCCTCAAAGCATCTGTGGTGAAGGGTTTGGTGAGATAATCATATGCCCCTAATTTAATTGCTCTTACTGCAGTCTCGATAGAGGGATAACCAGTCATTATCAGAACCATCAATCCCGGCTCCATCCCTTTGAGCCGGTGAAGCGTCTCAATTCCCCCCATACTAGGCATCTTTAAATCGAGGAGTACGAGATCAAATGATTCCCGGCTAAATTGCTCGATTGCCTCCTCCCCAGAATTCACGGCACAAACCTGGTAGCCTTCTTTCAACAAAATTCGGGAACAGCTCTCCTGCATCACCTTTTCATCATCCACTATGAGTATCTGAACGACGTCTCCTGGTCTCTGTCTCATGGACTCTCCATAGGAAATACGGGAAGAAAAATGGTAAATGTGCACCCTTTCCCAACCTCGCTCTTCACTTGGATGTCCCCATGGTGACTCTGGATAATCCCATAGGAGACGCTCAGTCCTAAACCGGTCCCTTTACCAACCTCCTTGGTGGTAAAGAACGGGTCAAAAATCTTGGATTGAATCTCAGGGCTTATCCCTATCCCCGTATCCTGAAAGGTAATAAAAATCGAGGAGTGATCAGAATTTATTCCCGTAGTAACGGTTAGTGTCCCTCCTGTCTCTGCCATAGCCTCAGCTGCATTGACCATCATATTAACGAACACCTGCCTTAACTGATTCGGGTCCCCCAAAATGAGGGGCAAGGAAGATCCAAGGCCCTTCATGATCTTAACGTTATGGAAGAGAACCTGATTCTCCAACAAAAACAATGCATCATTTACCGCTTGATTAATATCAACTGGCTCAAACTGGCATTCCGTTTGCCGTCCAAACTCCAATAGGCTCTTCACGATCTCTCTGCATCGGATCGCCTCATCTACAATCTTCTTTGCATCTTCACCTCGAGGGTCATTACTCTCCCCAAATTCTTCCATGATAAGGCTGGCGTAAATGAGAATCCCCCCGAGGGTGTTATTGATTTCATGGGCAACGCCTGCCGCTAAGCTCCCGAGAGAGGCCATCTTTTCTGCCTGCAACATCACCTTAGTCTTATGTAACTTACTCTCCATCTCTATCTTCTCCCGGAGATCGGTGAATATCCCTAAATATGCTATCTCTTTGCCCCCCTCATACACAATGGAAGCGGATACCATTACAGGTATCTCCTCTCCCTTTTTTGTTCTGAGCTTTATCTCTAAATTCTCAAGTTTTCCTTTGCCCCCGTATTCATCACTCCTCAACTTTTCCATGATATCCTTGGCAACTCCAGGGGGATAGAAACGGGTAACGGAGAATTTTCCTATGACATCTTTCGCTCTGTATCCAGTCAGTTTTTCTGCGGCTCTATTGAAAAAAATCACCGTCCTCTTGGTATCTGCCGCTATGATACAATTCACCGAACTTTCGAGGAGATTGGTGAGAAAACTGCGTTCTTTCTGGAGTCTTTGCTCCATGAGTATCCGCTCTGAAATATCGATATTCAGTCCTTGATAACCAACTACTTCTTCTCTCTCGTTCTTCATCACATGGGAAGTGAGGAGCATGAGAATCTTCCCTCCACCCCTTTTTCTGAATTCCACTTCAAAATTCTTTACATACCCATCTCTCTCCATGATCTCTTGAAACCTTCTTCTATCTTCAGGGCTTACATACAGGTCTGTGGCAATATCGATTTTGAGAAGCTCTTCCTTACTCTCGTAGCCCAGAATCTTTAGGAAAGCCGGATTGCAGTCGATAAACTTTCCCTCTTTTGTGCTGATAGTTATTCCCTGGTCTACATGGTCGAAGAGCTCTTGATACCTCCTTTCTGATTCACGTAACTTTTCTATCAATCTCTTCTGAGCAGATACATCCCTGAGATAAACAAAACTTTTTTTCTCACCTGATGGAATCGAGTAATGCGATATACATATCTCCGTAATTACTGGGGAGGAAGGGCCTGAGGTAAATTCCACTTCTTCACAGATTTGAGCAGCGTCTTTCCCGCTCTGTTCCCAGACAGCTTGAAAGACTTTTCTATCCTTCTCATTGAAAAGTGAGTTAAAATCCTTACCCAACAATTCATTAATTCTGTGTCCGGTAATCCGAGCTGCCATCCCATTTGCAAACTTAATGCGGCAGTGCTCATCGAGAACCAGGACACCGTAGTTTCCCATTTCTGCTATTGCTCGAAACATGCCGTCCTTCTCTGACCCCTGAGGCTGAGGTAATCTTTCTAGTTTGAGGTGAGCAGACATAGTCAAGTCCTCTTCCTGAGGGCTAATAAAGTTATCCTACCACCAAGAACTAAAGGGCAAGAAATCATATTCTCTAGTTCTCAATGACTGGCCTCATGAAAGCATCATCCGGTCTCATCTAATCATAAATAATTTTAAAGCAAAATTCAATTTGTTTGAACTAAGAGGAAGGGCTAAACAGGGCTCTCTCAAAGAAATCCTTGAAGGCAGGTTATGCCATATTTTCAAGGCCGGCAGCCTCAATAATTACCGGTACCTTCTTCTCCCAACCGATGGCCATGATGTGGACCCCTTGGCAGAGATCCTTCAACTCATTGATGAGCCTTGCGGCGATCTCCAATCCCTTTACCGTCTTGTCCTTTGCCTTAGCCATCTCGTCAATCAGATTCTCAGGCACAAATACTCCCGCGACATTCTTGTTCATATACCTCGCCATACCTACGGATTTCAAGGGGATAATTCCTGCAAGCACTGGAAAGGCGAACTTCTCTGCCCTCTTCATAAACTTAGCAAAGGCATCAACATCGTAAACCGCCTGTGTCTGGAAGAACCGGGCCCCTGCATTGATCTTTTTCTCCATCTTTATGAGCTGGAGTTCTAAGGCTACTTCTGTATCTGTTGTGGGTGTCACCACTGCCCCAATGAAGAGATTGGTATTTCCATGAAGCTGATTGCCGGCTAAGTCGTAGCCATCGTTCATCCTTTTTATTGTCCAGACCAGTTGAACAGAATCCAGGTCATAAACGTCCATAGCCTCGATGTGATCCCCTAAAGTGGGAAAATCACCTGTGATGGCCAAAACGTTCTTTATCCCCAGCACATGGGCGTTGAGCAGATCGGACTGAAGGGCGATCCTGTTCCTATCCCGGCAGGTCATCTGGAAGATAGGATCCAAACCCTTTTTTACCAGCAGGACGCAGGTTGCCAGCGAACCAAGCCTCATCACGGCACTTTGCTGATCCGTGACGTTCACCCCGTCCACTTTTCCTTTGAGGAGTTCCGCCACTTCTAAAATCTCTGAAGTGTCAGTACCCTTTAAGGGACCTATCTCTGCAGTAATGGTGAACTTATCACTCTCCAATGCATTTTTCAGTGCCATTATCCTCTCCCTCCTCTCTGGATTAATCCCTTTGCTCAAGGGCCCAAAGGGATGTAGACAGCATCTCTGGTCTAGGCCTCATCTTATTCCAAGCCTTGGGTGGGATAAACTTTTTCAGTTGATCAAGTTTCTCAACGCTCTTCAGTCTTTCGTAGATCAGCTCCCAACCACAGGGCTTCTCCGGGCTTACCTCGCACTTTCCTTTGGAAGCCCCACCACATGCCCCATTCATTAGGCCTTTCGAGCAGGCTGTCAGGGGACAGATCCCACCCGTGTAATGGAGGAGGCAATCCCCACACTCCAAACACCTCTCTGATCCCTGCCATTCCCCCCGGGAGCCGCCAAGGGAGATGGTATTGCAGCCGGGATGAACTGGTTTTCGCACCATGGCAGCTGCCGATTGAACTCCGACCCCGCAGGTCAAAACCAACAGTGAATCCGCCTCCATCACTTTAGCTTCAAGGGGGCGAAGCCTTGAACCTACGAGCGCCTTCTGGCAGAGGAAATCAATAACGCTATAGCCAGTTACAGTTCTCCCTGATTGTTCTAATCGCTCCTTAATCTCCAAAACCTGGGGTAGTCCTCCAGTCTTGCTGGATTGGGCACACCCACCACATCCCAAGATGAAGACCTTGTTCTCACCCTCTAAATAACCAAGTATCTCCTCAAAAGGCTTCTGCTCTGACCTCAACATGGTTGTCCTCCTGGTTTCTTATGCAATTACATATCTCCTCATCTCTTGTCCTTTATGGTTCAATAGGTGAACGGCACAGGCAATACATGGGTCAAATGACCTCACAATACGTACAATCTCGAGGGGGTTCTTTTCGTCCTTCACCTTCGTCCCGATCATGGCTTGTTCGATGGGACCATGCTTGCCCTTGTCGTCCATGGGGGAAGCATTCCACGTCGTTGGAACGAGACATTGATATTTGCCGATCTTTCTATCTTTAATGACCACCCAGTGTCCCAAGGCACCCCTTGCTGCGTCTACTATCCCCACACCGCTGCCCTCTTCAGGAATAGTGAAATCTACAAAAACCGGCTCACCGAGCTTCAACGAAAGGATCCACTGCTCCAAATTCTTCGCTATGTGGAGGGCGCAGAGGGCTCGGGCTGCATGCCTTCCAAGTACGGAGAAAAGGACGTTTGGCGAGGACTTAAAATGTCTTAGGACGGAATCGACCATCTTTTTTATCGCCAAATCACCCGCAGCATAGCTCACAGCTATCCTGGCCAGAGGACCAACCTCATAAGCCTCTCCCTTGTATCGAGGAGCCTTTATCCAGGAATAACCTATTGCCTTATTGGGCATCGGCTTCGTGTCCTCATCATAGGGATGACGTCCTGAGGTGTCCTCTTCGTACCAAGCATACTTGACCCACTCGTTAATTTGCTCGAGATCGAGTGGTTGATGCTGCAGATCCACGGATGTGCTTCCCTGCTTGAAAAGCCTTGCCCTTCTCGTGTAATCGGGGTCCTTTCCATCGAGGTCATAAACTCCGTATGCGAGGAGATTCCCACAACCCATTCCGATCTCGAAGTAATCGCTATAGGTCTCCGCAACCTTTATTACATCAGGGATGTAAATGTCCTCAACGAACTCCCGGATCTCCTTTGCCCTCGCTAGCAGTGTGGCTATCTTATCTATGGTGGGAATTTCTGTCATACCACCGGGTGTCACCGCACAGGCATGGGGGACCTTCCCCCCTAATACCGCTACCGCCTCATGTCCCTTACGCCTCATCTCCAAGGCCTGAACATAGTGAGATACGAGCTCTTGATCAATCTTCGGAGGAAACCGATAATCCCCCTCATACCGGGGGACAAAGGGGGCAAGTTCTCCCCGGGAGATGAAGGCCTTTATGGAGTTTAAGGTGCGGTCCTTCCCCTTATAAGCAGCTACCTTGGTGACATCAACGTAGTCGAGAGCGGCCAGATGATAGAAGTGGAGAATATGATCCTGGACCTGATGGAATCCCATGGTTAAGTTCCGCATAATGCGAGCGTTGTCTGGTATCTTATCTGCGATCCCGAAGACACTCTCCAGACCTAAAGCCGCTGCTGTACTATGGCAGTGATTACAAACGCCGCAGATCCTCTGGGTGATCATCTGGGCATCTCTCGGATCTCTACCTTCCAGTATCTTCTCCAAGCCTCGAAAGAGCATCCCCGAACACTTCGCCTCTTTCACCTCGCCGCCATCAACCACTGCCTCGACTTTCAAATGTCCTTCAATCCGAGTTATTGGATCTACAACTACTTTACCCATTTCTCTTTTCCTCCCGTTTTTCCCAATACTCACCGATCTTGGGAACATCGACATCAATGAGTTTCTCGTAAAAAGAACCAAGGAGGTCAGGAAACTCAGGCTGAGTACATCCCTGACATCCCATGCCAGCCCTGATGCACCAGTTAACCCCATTGTTCCATTGTCTCAAGGGGCAATCCGCATAGGTGATCGGACCTTTGCAGCCGAGCTCGTACAGACACCCCGGCTCCCCAAAACGTTTGGCGAACTTCCCTTCATCGAAGTAGGATCTCCGCTGGCAGTTCTCGTGGATAAGGAGCTCATAGAACTCTTTTGGGCGGAGCCAGTCGTCGAGCTCTCCAGGTTTAGGCAAACCCGCCATGAGAAGCTTCACCACTGTGCCGACGAACCAGTCAGGGTGTGGGGGACATCCGGGGACGTTGATAATGGGGGTTTTAATCCCCTCCTCTTTGAAAATATCCATTACCGCTTTCACCCCAGAGGGATTAGGCCTTGCGCCGGGTATCCCTCCGAAGGAAGAACAGGTTCCAAGGGCGATCAAAGCTAAGGCCTTTTTACCAATCTCTACTACCCATTGGCGAATAGGGATGGGCTTTTCTCCTCTTTCCCCCACAGTACAAAATATGCCGCCCTCAGCGGTTGAGACCACGCCATCCACGATTAAAACGAATTCGCCTTGCTTCTTCTGGCCGACATCTTCCAACACTTTTATCACTGAATCCCCTGAACCTGCCGAAATATTCACTTGAAATTTCAAGCTGATATGTCGTCCAGGCATAACCTCATCAATCAGGACGTTCTTTATCGAAGGTGCTGCCGTATTCAGAACCGATACAGCACAGCCGCCACAGGCTCCCGCAGAAATCCATACCGCTGGTATTTCCCTCACATCGGACATTTCTCAACCTCCTTATTAATTTCATTACCTCCCTCAAGATTCATACCTTTTCCTCATTGTCAGGACTATCTGCTGGGTCAACCTCAATGCCTTCTCAGCCAGATCCTCAGAGAGAGCGCCCAGACCGCAGCTTTGGGTTAAAATGGAATTTTCTATGAGGATATCTTTAGGGATCCCTTCTTTCACTAAAAGCCCCAACCTTTCTTCCAATGCGCTAACCAGACTTGAAACCCCCTCCTTCTTTAGATACTCTTCCTCTGAAGGAACTATTCCCCATGCCAACATTCCACCTTTAAGAAGAAATGCCTTGAGTTCTTTCGTATAAAGAAGCATGTTGGGAAAGAAGCTATGGGCATCAAAATGGATGACATTAGCACTGGTCTCCATAATTATGGACCAATCTGTATTTCCGCATACGTGAATCCCAGTCAGTCCCTGCAGGGATGAAGTGCAGCTATTGATACACTCGATCACATCTCCCTTCCCTATGTTCATCCCCAGAGAACCATAGGCACTCAGGAAAGGCTCATCAAAGAATATGAGAGTCTCAGCTTCGGGAACCACCTTCTTGAACTCTTTCTCCTGCCACCTTGCTTTTTTGGCTAAGGTTTTTAAAAGCATCTCCTTGAGATTCGGATCGTAGAAGATGGGTTTTTTTTCTTCATCAAGGAGGCTCAAACTCAAGGTGACAGGACCGGTAATCTGGCCTTTGATGAGGGAAGGCTTTCGTTGCTTCAAGAGTCCGAGCATGGCATGAAATCCTGCAGCAAAATCTTCACCGATCCCAAAATAACCAAGATCTTCACTCTCATTAAAATCTGCCTGGTAGAACTTCTCCCAATCTGAAGGAGGTACAAAGGGCTTGCGAAAATAGACCTTTTCTCCCTCCATAAACAGTCCCGGCATCCCCTCGATAAACTGGATGAGCATACCCTCTCTAAAATCTTTGGAAGGGAGCTGAGGCCAGTAGGGGGATTCAGGAAAGTATTCTATTATGAGTTCGCTCGCCTTATAAGGATCTTTATAAGGTAAACTTCCGATTCCTGTGGGTAGGAAAAAGGGTTTAAAAGTCATAACAACCCACATTTCTCCTTCAATATCTGCGAGATCTCTGGCAAGAAGGCGAATGCTTTCTCAACAGCCCTTTCCTCGATATTAAAAACTCGGCATCCCTCACCTGTTTCGGCGTTTATCTCTTTAAGACAGCACCTTGCTGGTGCTATCAATGCCTGTTCAGCAATTTGCCTCAAAGACAAACCAGTATTCTCCGAGATTACCTCCCAGTAATCTGAGAGGATGGGGGCCAACTTTTCAGGTGTCTGTATCTCAAGAACTGTGGATACAGTGGGAACAATGCCCCAGGAGATAACCCCACTCCCTTTGAGAAACTCAGCAACAGTACCGGTATATTCCTTAGGCATAAACCCGATTTGATAAGCATCGAAGGAGAGGATTTCTATTCCTAATTCTAATAAGTAAGGCAAGTTCACATCAGCGCACAGGTGTAACCCCTTAGGTCCTTCAAAACCTTGAAGAAAATTACAGTAATCTTCCTTAGCCTGCTGATCAGTATATCCTGAAAAACCGCTGAATACATAGCCCAGCCCTGGTTCATCCAGCCAGACAAAGGCATTGGGGTTTTTCTTCTTGAGCTCCTGGTATTGAACGTTGACCTTCTTTTGAATAAAATCAAAGAGGATAGCTCTTACTTCATCGTTATAAATGATGGGTTTAAGGTTTTCATCCAATACCTTAAAACCAAAGCTTACAGGTCCTGTAACTTGCCCCCTAATAGCCTTATAACCTTTGAGTTCCCTTGCGAGGAATCTTTGGAATACTACGGAATGCTCTGTGGTAAGGGCATAGGTCTCTGGACACTCCATTTTTATAAAGTAGTCATCCCTTTCTTTTCCAAACCGTGCACTATGGAAGACAAGTTTTTCCTTATCAAAGTCAATAGCTATACCGGGGAAATTTTCTGATGTCTGAATATACATGTCCTCATACAAGCTTACATTGGGAAGTTGGGGCCAGAAGGGGATATCTAAACTCAAAGCAAGTTCAAGCGCCTGATCAACATCTTTATGTGGCATTATACCCATAGCTACTGTACTGCATCTCGCTTCGAATGTCATGGTAAAAACATACTATACACTTGTTCTCTGGCACATATATTCAGGAGCCACACTTGCAAGCTCTTTACAAGGAAGTTCATAGGTGACTCTATGGCCTTCTTCGCAGGCATTAGGAGACGACTCCATACCCGCCCCCTAATAATATCTTTTTAATGGAGAGAGAAGCGGGTGAATCCTCAGGTATCTTAAATAAGGGTTCACCCTTTAAGTTATATTCCCTTACATAGGGGTCATACGCTATCCTTCCCAGATAAGTCTCACCACTCTTTAATAAATATGCCTCTCTATCATCAGTAAATCTGTGGTTCCCTACCAAGTAAAAGTTCTTATAGGTTATCTTTACTCCCCTTGCAACATATTTAATCCTTTCTATATGTTTCGTTGATTTTTGAGAAGGATCCAGTATAACAAAAAGGTCATCGATGTCAGGTGTTACCTTTCGATTCAGATGTTCTAAACCAGCAGGTGAATCAACGATTACCATCTTATAGGCTTTGATCATCTTAGGAATGGCATCCTTAATCAGATTATCAGCTAAACAGTAACAACCTGGGGCTAACTTTGTTCCGAGTGATATAAGATCAAACTTTTTATCCCTCCACACTATCTCACCTTCTTCAATCATCCGCCTCAATAAGTTAGGCATATCCTCTGTCCCTTTAGCATCTTTGCCTTTACTGATGACATCGTAAAGCGCCTCAGATACGGTCAATTTATCTTCTTTTCCCAGATCCACCCCAAGCATCACAGCTAAGCTTCCATCGGGGTCAAGATCGATAAGGAGGAGGGGTTGTGCATTTATATATCTGGCAAATAAGGTGACAAAGGTTGATTTCCCTGTCCCGCCCCTTCCCGTAATGACGATTATTTTCTCCATCTTTAAACCAATCTTGCCTTCTCTAAAACCTTTCTAACTGACACACATGCAGGCGAATCCTCAGGAAGCTTGCGTAATGATTCTCCGTTCAGATTATACTCTTCTACATTTCCATCGTAGTCTATCTTACCTAAGTAGGTTTCGCCCGCATCCTTCACATACCTCTCCGATTCTTCATCGAACATGTAATTTGCAAGGAGATAAAAATGACTATACCTTATCTCTACTGCCCTTATTATCCCTTTTATCTTCTCGATATGTTTCAGTGACTTCTCGGATGGATCAAGGATGACAAATAGGTCATCTACATCGGATACTATGTTGCGATTTAAATGCTCAAGCCCTGCTGGTGAATCTACAACTACATTTATATAATTTTTAGCCAGTTGAAAAACGGTTTTCTTCAATAGATGGTCTGGATAGCAATAGCAACCTTCAAGATCCTTTGTCCCCAAGGCAATAAGGTCAAATCCATTGCCCTCATACAAACAATCACTCCAGATCAATCCCTTGAAGCGATCCTCTACTGGGGTTAAGGGGCTTCCACCACTTCTCCTCACATTAACAGCATCATAGAGTGCCTCAACAATGGTCCTCTTCCCTTCCTTATGAAAATCTATTCCCAGCATATCAGCTAAACTCTGATCAGGGTCAAGGTCAATAAGGAGTGATGGGCGTCTTAGGTATCGGCTCATTAAAGCGACAAAGGTTGATTTTCCTGCTCCCCCTCTCCCTGTGGAGACAATCTTTCTCGCCATACTATCTACCCCTTTCAGCCAAAACCTCTTTATCAATTGGGCTGGAAGGGAGTTCGCTGATCGGGGATATCTTTATTACCGCATTGTATTCAGGAGGACATACTTTAAGACAGGTGCCACATTTTGAGCACTTCTCCTGATCTATAACCTTAACTTCGCCTTTCCCCCCTTTAATCGCCTCTGTGGGGCAGACAAGGACACAATGTTCACAAGCCCTCTCACATTTATCAGGAAGGATATAGTGAGCGATGAGATCCTTACACACAAGTGCAGGACAACGTTTCTCTAAGATATGAGCCCTGTATTCATCAACAAAGTAACGCATGGTGGTAAGGATAGGGTTAGGGGCTGAACGTCCCAAACCGCAAAGTGAGCCCATCTTCACATCTTCAGCCAGCTGATGCAGAAGCTCAAGATCTTCAATATTAGCCTTCCCAGTAGAGATATCTTCTAAGATGCTCAGGAGTTGTACAGTGCCTATGCGACACATAGTGCACTTGCCACAGGACTCTCTTGTGATAAAATCAAGGAAGAATCGGGCAGTATCAACAACACAATCATCCTCGTCCATAAATATCATGCCGCCTGAACCCATCATTGAACCTGCTTCACGTAGGGAATCAAAATCAATGGGGATGTCAAGTAGGCTCTCAGGAATACAGCCACCGGATGGACCACCAATCTGTACAGCCTTAAATTGCCTCCCGTTACGCATACCACCAGCAATGTCATAAACAATCTTACGCAGTGTCGTGCCCATAGGCACCTCAGTGAGACCAGGGTGCTGAACCTTACCAGCGAGGGTAAGTACTGCTGTGCCTTTGCTTTTTTCCGTACCGATGGAGGCAAACCAATCTGCTCTCCGCTCGATTATCAGAGGAATATAGGAGAAGGTCTTTACATTATTTAAAAGGGTGGGTCTACCCCATAAACCGACCTCTGTAAGGCGAGGAGGTCTTACCCTCGGTTCGCTCCTTCTCCCTTCTATGGCTGCGACCAAGGCTGTTGCTTCGCCGGAGACGAAAGCACCAGCTCCTTCTGCAATCTCAATATGGAAACTGAAACCACTACTCAGAATATCATCTCCTAAGAGCCCTATTTCCTCTGCCTGTCTCAAAGCAATCTGTACGTGCTCAATAGCTAAGGGGTATTCGGCACGCACATACATATAACCCTTCTTGGCACCAACAGCATAGCCAGCAATGATCATCCCTTCTATGACCTCCTGGGGGTCGCTCTCCAGAATAACCCTATCCATGAATGCACCAGGATCACCTTCGTCTGCATTACATATGACATACTTTGGTGTACCTTTAGCATTGCGGCATAGCTCCCATTTCTGCCCTGTAGGAAACCCGGCACCACCTCTTCCCCTTAGTCCTGACTTTTTTATCTCCTCAATAATCTTCTCGGGTCGCATACTCAGGGCTTTCTCTAAGGCTCGATAGCCCCCATTAGCTAGGTAGTGATTAATATTCCCAGGATCAATATAGCCACAGTGGCATAAGATAAAACGAAGTTCATGTTCAAATATGGAGAGTTCGGGAATATAAGGGGCCCCTCTTCCATCTGTCTCGAGAGTACCCAAGGCAAGTTCAAGGCAGGGGTCATCACCTATGATATAACCTTCTATAAGACGTGGGACTAACTCCGGGGTGATATTGTGGTAAACGATACGGAAAGGTTCAGGTTTAGATATAATCACTAAAGGCTCGGCATAGCATAGACCCATGCACCCTAATTGGACAATTGGGGCATTGATGCTTCGCCGTGCCAATTCATTTTTAAAGGTTTCAATTACATCCAAAGCACCTGCTGCTTTACCACAGGTAGCAGTTCCAACAAGTATATGTATCCTACCCTGTAAAGATTTCCATTCAGACTCAGCCCTATATTTAATCTCTTCAAATGTCAATCTTCCTCTCTACTTTTCTATCTGTAGAGGATCAGGGTTTCCTCTACCTTAAAAGGTAACATCTTAGGGTAAATCTTGTCCTTTATCACAACAACCGGGGCCAACATACAACAACCGATACAGGCAACTCTTTCCAGACTAAAATTGCCATCCTTGGCAGTTTCCCCTACCTTAATCTCTAGTTCCCGCTCCAGAGCCTCTAAAACTGACCTTCCTCCTGCAAGATGGCAAGCAGTACCCATGCAAGCTTTAACATGGTTCCTCCCTAAGGGGCTCAATCGAAACTGGTTAAAGAAAGTAGCGACCCCCCAAACATCAATAGGCCTAATCCCCAAAAAGGAGGCAACTCTCTTCATCCCTTCTTTCGGAAGATATCCCAATCCTTTCTGAATCTCGAGTAAGAGGGGGATTAAGGCATTGTTCTCTTTCCCATGCTTTTCCAGGATAACAGAGATCCCCTCTTCTTCTTTCTCTTTCATCTCTTTAAACTTTTAGCGTATTCTGGGAGGAATGCCCCAATCGCTGCAGCCTCTCGTGGACCAACAGCCACTTCCCAACCAGGGAGAGCATCCTCCAGTTCCCCTTTAATCCTTGCCACCTTTCCCGGGATGACTATCTTTCTGTTTTTGACCCTGCCTTCGATCCCTGATTTTTTGACCATCGCACCTATTGAATCCCCACTGAACTTGCCTGCTGCCCAAGCAGTAAGGACACCAAGGCCTTCAGCATCCTTTACGCAGAGGAAAGAAGGGATCTTAGTGGCCTCGATAGCTGAAGAGACAATAAAGTAAGTCAGGGCCCAGTTCGAAGTAATAAGAACTGGGGAGTTTTCATCTGGCTCTCCTATCTCATAATATTTCTCTTCTACTGCCATAGGAAAGCGAGGATCGGTATAGATGTTAAGGCGCTGTACCAGAAGGGGGAGGAGAGTATGCTGATTAAAGTCGGAAAGAACAACAATGGCTGCAAATTTGCTTATAAAAACAGAAGCGGTCAAGATCTCCTTCAGGCCTTCCTTATCCATGAAGCAAGGAAAGGCAATGGTTGGATAGCCAAGGGGTCTAAAGCCCTGTTTCAAGGCTGCCCTGCGGATGAAAGTCTGGTCTCGGATTGCCTCCTTTAAACTCTTAGAACCTGGATCTAAAACTACCTCGTCAATCCCGGCATCCTTCAATTTGATCGTTAAAGGAACAAGCTCCTCAATGCTTTCTCCTCGAACCCCAAGGGGAGTTGGATTTGTTTTAATTTTAGGAATTGCTTCATCAATATTCTCTTTAGTTATAGGGTAAAGCAAGGGACGTCTATCAGCAGATATATCACGGGCTGAAAAAAGCACATCCAAATCTCGAGATATAAGAATCATTCCAAGGTCTGTTGAATCATAAACCTTTTTTACCAGAGCAAGATACCTCTTTTTATCCCCTGATTCAAAGTAAAGGGCAAGGAACTCTGCCTTCAGGTTTACGCCCACCCATGGAAATTGAAGCCCTTTTATCTTTTTTATCTTCTCCTCCGCCTTGGCTTCACTTTCCTTATCTGAGATGAGAAGGGCAATGCCTGGCGGATGGATATAGGTCTTCTCGTGTCGATATATCACCTCTTCATTCCCAACCAGTACCTTATTATCTCCTGAACCTACCGTAACCAGCTTTATTGCTGGTGCGAGCAAATCTTCCAGCTTAGCCTTTACCTCGGAAGAAAGGTAAGGACATTTATCTACGGTAGTTCCACCTGTCGCCAATTTCATAGCAAAAGCAAAGCAGGTGGGAAAGCCACAGTCTTTGCATGGCTTTCTGCCTGGAAGCATCTTTACAATTTCAGAACCTGATATTGGCATAGTAACCTCCTCTCTCTATGCTGGAAGCTCTACCTCCCCCTTTATCCAGGGGTGTCCCACCTTTTCTAAAAACACTGCAAGCTCATCCGGGTTCTTGGCATCTTCTTCAGTAGCTATCTTATCGTAGAGCCCCTTTGCTTCTATCACGTCTCTATATTTTTCCTTTACTTCCTTGGGCATCCATACTATCCTCGCTAAGCCACCGTCAGCTTGGAGAAACTTTGGGGACCTAAGTTGCTCCAAGCCAGTCCCAAGCCTCCCTTCGATCTGTCTTCCTCCGGATGTCTCACCAGCCATACGGGAAAAGGTCTCTCCAATTACACTCTCACCTTTAAACTCTCTATGCAAGACACCAAAGGCATCCACTTCAGGGATGTAGAATACTATGGCCTGGAAACAACCACAGGACGTATGTGGATGCGCAAAAGCGCTGTAGAGATACACCCTATCATAGCTCCCTAGCGATTTCTCCTGGACTACTTTGTTTACTCCGGAATACTCCCCCTTCACAGGATCTACCAGCTCGCCTTTAGGTAGGGCAAATATGGGGCCTTCAGGATCAATTTTAGCTGCAGCCCGCCCGTCAAACCAATTCATTGCCCCACAATTGGCAATCCTATTGGGAGCAATGATTGAGATATGGGTAGGAGCAAAACTCTGACAGAGCACACACGCATAAAAAGTATCAACATCCTCATCTTTTAGATCCCTTGCCCGCGCATCTCTTGCTTCATAAATCTTCAAGGCTTGGGGATACAGTTCAGCTATCTTCTTTGGATCGGTGATAATTGTAGTTTGAATCTTTTCGATAACGGGCAATTCCGAAGGATAGAGGAAGTTAAAGATCTCACCTAATTCTCTCAAAGATGTAAAGCCTTTTTTATAACAATCCTTGCTCATCCTGAGCCATATATCCTGCCTCTGATTCATATGATACCAGCCTTCGATAAAGTTGGTATACATATGAAGTCTTCTCTCAACCACCGGCTCAGCATCCTTATCAAGTTCAGCCCCAGCAATATCAAGTAAGATTGCCATTGGGTAGCTTCCCGTCTTCTTCTCATCATCATAAGGTTCCAGTTTATTCAGATCAGGACCGATGATCTCTACCTTTTCATGCTCTATTTCGTCAGGGTTCTTTAAGGTTACAAGTTCGAACTTCTGAGCTACCTTTGGTCCCCCAAACTCGATGTATAGTTGATCCTTCCTAATTACCTCACCTTCATACTGTGGTCCCAAGTCTACATGAAATTCCATTTCTAATCTCCTTTCTTCAGATCATCTATTAAACTATCTAAGAAAGCTTTCCATTGCTCATCCTTCCTGAAATTGGGGAGGGAGTAGTCAGCATGGGGATAGTAGTATTTACAGAGGGTCATGGTCTTCAAGTGGGGGGCAAAATGCTTGAGGACAGAAAGGCCCTGCTCCCCAAGGTCACTCCTTATGCCGAAGAACATTACCAGATCATGATTTCCCTCTTTCTTCACTCCCTTCCATTCCGGATCTTTCAGGGCGTTTATTATCTCCACGATATCATAAACACTGTCTGGCTTGGTTCCCAATTCTGCCATCTTTGCTTTAACATGTGAGGTGGCACAGATTGGTATATTCGCAGCCTTTGCAATCTCAAGGGCATACTCGATGAGCAACTTTCCATCGAGTGACCACTGTATCAAGCGCGGACCAAGAACAAGGAGAGGTCTCTGTGCCTTCTTAACATACCTAGCATACTCTGCCGGATCCTCTACTTGTCTCGCAGTCCTCGTCCCTGTGAGGATATTTACTCTATGATAGGGCAGTAACGGGGCTAATTGACTCATAATTCTCCTCCTTTCAGTGTATTACCGAATCTACCGACACTTTCGTCGGATAGGTCCCAATCAGGGTGGGGAGTCCGACCGGCTCCTTGGGCTTCCAGCCTATCTCCGTTAGATAGGCTTTAACTTCCCTCTTATAGACGAGAGGCATATCTGCATCTCTGCGGACATAGAGATGGACGTCTTCGGGGAGACCACCACCCATGTATTTCTTGTAGAGAGATATGTAATGGTTCAGCTTAATGCCTCTTCCCTGAGGGGTGTCGTTCTTCCTGATACAGAGCTTAGGAATCATCACCATCGCTTTCTCTTTGGTCTCACAAACATAAGCGAGGTGCTCAGGAGATGGCTCACCGGTCTCTACAATCTCTTTCTTCCTTGCATCCATGACTTTCCATTCGCACTCTTCTTTCCTCGAAAGGTAGAGCCTTCTGTACTTAGAAGAGTGAGGGCCGAGGATAACCGGAACGCCCAACCTATTAAAACCGGTGGCAATCGCAGCTGCCTTCTGAGAATATACTCCCCACGCAATACCAACAGCACCTACCCGATTGAGAACATAATCAGCTATCACCTCGTAGTTTGCTCGCAGAGGCAGTGCAGCGAAGATATTTGCTATCTTGATTGCTGCTCCTGAGATATGGCTGTTGGCTACACAGGAGCCGACATTTACCACTCCTCCTGCATCGAAATCCGGAGAATATTTTTCATAGATGGTTTTCCCCTCGTCGTCTTTCCACATCCCCACCGCCATGCTCGTACACCCGGAAACTACAACGATGTACTTCCTCTTGGCGAATTCATCAACTATCTCGGCAAGGTCTCGTATATCCGGAAAGTTGGAGCATCCAACGAGAGCAACTACTCCCGGGATTGTGCCCAAAGTGATTGGTGCCCCCACATTCCTTATCTCAGTATCCATAATTGGACCACGTCCTGACCTTATCTTCCAGCGTTCCTTGCTTGCTCCTACCTGCATTACCTTGAAGATTGGGATCTCCCGGGGGCACTCCTGTTCGCACTTGCCACAGCCGACGCACAGGTTGAACTGCTCCCGGATCAAATCAAAATTTCCCTTAGCAACCTCTGCTATTCCTTTCCCAATAGAGAAGAGGTTGGGGCATACCTGCTCACACAAGCCACAGGCCGTGCATTTCTTTGCCTCTTCTACTGCCGCCTGCTCTGTCAGCCACTCCTTTCTCCTCCCCGGTGCAATCTTCATGGCAACCTTTACTGCAACTTCTGCTGCCTTTTTCGGGTCGAGGATGGCAAAATGCTGCTTCTCCTCAACCATTTTCTTTACAATCTCTTCTGTGTTCATCTCCGTAGCATCTTCCAGCCCATACATGGCCTTGTCGATGCAGGCTAGAAGTGCTGATCCGGCTTTCGTTGCCTCCTGGGGCATATCGGTTCTGATACATTGCTCATCAGTCATAATAACATCAGCGATGCCGCTCCTAATAAAGAAGAGTTGACGGGAGAAGGGACCAACAACCTTGGCTCTATCGGAATACCTACTTGTCTCTAAGGCAGTGCAGCATACCCCGCATACCTCAACCATGTCATAGAGGTTATTCTCTCGTAGGTAATCGATAACAACAGTGGAAGTAGCAGGGTTGTGTCCTATAAAACAGATGATGGGTTTTGTTTTATCCACAGAATTCCATCCCAGCTCAACCAGAGGTGTATTTGCAACAGAAGTTGGGTAATTAAATCCTACAATCTGGGCGATATCACCCACCTCCATGGCCACATGGTCAAGCATGCCTGCATGTAACGCCTTTGACTCATAATCGAGGTAACTCCCCTCCTGACCCATATGAGTGGAATCGAGGAGGTGGGCAATCTCTTTGTAGACATACTCTATGGCTATTACCAGATCACCCAGTGTCTCAGGCTTAAGACCGAGAACTGTCCTTATATTTGGTGCTTCAAGATCAACAAAAGTACCCAGATCTATCTTCTTATCCGGGCCATGTTTCTCGATCAACACCTCCAAGATATGTCCTGCGTGGGAGGCGTGTGCTGAACATCCCATGAGGCAGGCTAAGAGCACCCACCTTGCCTGCTGGGTGCCGATATCAATACCACACGCACCTCTCCGGTTCTCCGTGAGGTCGCATTTACCATACGTGCAAAAGCAGCAGAGGTCACAGAATGGGGCATACCAAGGCTTATAGGTCTGGAGAAGTTTCATGTCCCAGCTTCTCAGGTCGGCAATCTCCGGCATGGGGGTATGACCTAGAGGCTCCCAGGGGTTCTCTGCCTTAATCTTCTTATGAATTTCTTCTAACTTTCTACTTAACTCTTTTATTTCTGTCATTTACCATTTCCTCCTAACGTCTCCTTTACCAATCGCAGCGTCTCAGGATGCCTCAAGACAAGAATATTCGCCCCTGCCAGAAGAAGAGAGAGGGCAGTTATTCCTTCCCAGAGCAGTCCTTGTTCCTTATTCTCTCTGGCCTGTTTTGTCTTCCAGCACTCACCGCCGAGGTTTGCTATAATAGGCATCTGGGTCATGTTGTCCTTGGTGATTACCCCAATCTGTTTTACCCTCTCCATGAGAGAAAAGCTGTATTCAATACCATAGCCCAATGACGAGGATAGAGGATCGATTACTACCCTCTCGGGAGGGAGAAATTTACAGAGCTTAATGTTCAGTTCTTTAAGAAGGTTAATGTCGAGGGGTGACTGGGCAATGGCTCTGTGTCCACGGTCCAGTATTGCCTTGCCAACTACCTCGAAGTTCTCTTTCTGAACCGGCCCGATAAGGAGGTTCTCTCCGGCACAGACTTCGGCAACTTTAGGCAGGACCTTTGAATCCTTCTGGTCGTCCCCCGACCCATAGACGATGAGCGGTTTTTTTACATCGTTGAGCATCTTTTTCACGAGGGCAGCAGCTTCTTCTGGAGAAGTGTCTTTCTCTGCGGGGTCGGTGCTGATGAGGTAGAGGCAGATAGCATCAACACCAAATCCTTCGCACTTCTTTGCCCATTGTATGGGGTCAGAAGTTGCTTTTCCGAAAGGCTCGATCAAATGTTCTGGCCAGTCAGGAGGTTGCATATCAAGCACTTCAAGGGCAAATTTGGGCGGATTTGCTAATGTGCCCTCATCGAAGAGATGGTAGGGAAGGATGTTCTCCCCTCCTATCTTCAAGGCCTTTTCTCCTTTTCCGATGGTTATCTCTCTTACGACTCCCGCGTATGCCTCTTTAGGTGCCTTATATTCCATTGTCTACCTCCTTCAAAGTAGTGATTAAATTTCTAACCATGCGTCAGAATAAAGGGTTTGCGCCATGAGAACCTTCGCTGTCTTTACGTATTCAACCTCTTTCTTGGACAGGGTGGAAAGATCTATATCCTCGCCATCCATCGTCCTATATATAAGGTTAGTAATTTCAGTCAGCTCACCTCTTGCCAAGCTCATCAATTCTTTATCCAGCGGATCGGCAATGGCAGAATAGAGCCCATTTCTTCCTAACATGACAAGGTAGGTACAATTAAGGATCGGCCTTAAGTGAACTGGCACCCCATTAGATACATTGGAAAGGCCTACGGTTGATTTTACCCCGGGAAGGGCATCCTGAAGGATTTTGAAAAATTCCAGACAGATAACTGAGAATCTCTGCCCTTCACCGGCAGTGCTAATGGGCAGGATGATGGGGTCAACCCAGATGTCTTCATTGGGGATTCCGAGTTCGTTTGCAAGGGAAGCGGTCTCCATGATGCTCTCAAGTTTGGAATCAACATCGGGTGGCATGCCTTTATCGGTCATGACCGATATTACTACATTGCAGTTATATTTCTTTGCCAGGGGGAGCATCTTCTCCTTTGAATCGGCCTTGCCTGATGCAGAATTCAGAAGTGGCCTCTCTTTGCACACCTTCAATCCAGCCTCCATAGCCACAGGGTTCATGGTATCTATGGAGATAGGCAAATCTGTGGCTCCCTGTACGGTGTTAACAAGCCATTCCATGGTTGGCTCGGTATCTTTCTTCATGGGACCAACATTCAAGTCTATATAGTCAGCCCCGCCCTCCACTTGCTCCTTTACGAGGTCTTGGATGACTTTCGCATTTCTCTCTTTGACTGCCTCAGATACAGCTTTAGCGATCACGTGGATATTTTCACCTATGATTACCATAACCCCTCCTTTACTCTGTGTTTTCCTTTCCTTCCATTCTTGGATGAAAATGCACCAGCTGGGCATATGTCAGCCAAGTCGGCAGCATCCTTGCACTCGGATTGTCCAACAGGTTCATCCCCAAAGGTAGTAACGAGCCGTTGAAACCCACGGTAGGCAAAACCTATTCCACCGATCTTGAGTTGTTCTTGAGAGAGCCATACACATCTGCCACAGAGTACACATTTGTTGGGATCGTATACAAAAACAGGGCTTGTCTCGTCTATGGGCAGATTTCTCAAAAACTTCCTGTATCTCTCTTCCTTCAGTTTTACACTCACATGCTTGGCTATTTTCTGCAATTCACAGGCCCCACTTTTAAGACAATGGGCACAATCTACCGGATGGTTGCTCAATATAAGTTCAAGGGCCGTTCGGGCAAGTCTGAGAGCCCTTGCTCCCTGTGTATTAACAACCATACCCTCTCTTACCCGTGTACTACAGGCAGTAACGGGTATGCTCTCCCCATCCACCTCCACAAAACAGAGCCGGCATGCACCGTAAGCCTCTTTCCTCTTCCGGATGGAACAGAGATTGGGGATATAGATCCCGTTGTCTAAGGCTGCCCATAATATACTCTCACCCTCAGAACAATCTACTTCCTTACCGTCAATTGAAATGCGAATGGTCCCCATATCCATAACTCTCTATTGAATGCCTGCAGAAGCCTTTGCTGCTTTCAGGGTATTCAGCATCAACATGGTGATGGTCATGGGACCGACACCGCCAGGAACCGGGGTTATGAAGCCAGCAATTTCCTTTGCCGCATCAAAATCAACATCGCCCCTGAGAATAGGAATCTTCTTTCCGGTTTTCTCGCTTATCTTTTCTCCCACGCGGTTGACACCCACATCGATCACGCAGGCACCAGGCTTGATCCACTCGGGCTTCAC
>Ga0315289_10001182_pt1 | contig 40904 bp, 35 predicted proteins | sample YL17G11_40_MG_FD_203452 | JGI IMG/M metagenome (GOLD analysis project Ga0315289, IMG submission 203452) | Sediment microbial communities from Yellowstone Lake, YNP, Wyoming, USA - YL17G11_40 | ecosystem: Environmental > Aquatic > Freshwater > Lake > Sediment | place: USA: Wyoming | collected... | reverse complement strand
AAGCAGTAATTGCCTTTGAATCAGGATGGGTTGCAGATTCCTGGATAGCGGATGCCAATGGTCGTTATAAGATTCCTGTGGGTTTGGGAGTGACCGGAGTTATGGCGGCCGACTATTTTCCTTATGTCCAATCCAAGCAGATTTTTGGACTGATAGGAGGTCTTAAAGGGGCAGCTGAATATGAAACTTTGGCAAAAGCAAAAGAAAGGAGTGCCAGCGGAGGAATGAAAGTGCAAACCATAACCCACGCAGTGGTGATTTTGTTTATAATAGTTGGAAACGTCGGATTTTTCATGTCCAAAAAGCGGAAAAGAAAGATAGAATGAAAGGAAGGTAATAACATGGATTTGGGTTCAATTCTTTTGAACGGGTTGGCCGCATTTTTGACCTTATCTATTTTTTCAATTTTATACAAAGACAACCCCTTTTACAAATTAGCCGAACACTTGGTGGTGGGAGTTTCAGCAGGTTATTTTGCAATTATACTCTTGTATAGTTCTTTCATTCCCAAGGTCTGGGTTCCTGTCGTTCAACAACATAAGTTCATTTACTTAGTTCCAACCATCTTGGGCGTTCTCATGTGGACCAGATTTTCCCGAAAATGGTCCTGGATGTCACGTTATCCCATTGCGGCTTATATGGGAATCGGGATGGGGGTAGCCATTCCTGTAACAATGCAGGCTTCTATCTTAGTCCCTCTTTATGCCACCATGCAGCCAATGGGTTTCACCAGTCTGGCTCTTTTCAATAATCTCGTGGTAGCGCTGGGAGTTTTGTGCGCTTTAATCTACTTCTTCTTTTCCAAGGAACATACCGGAGCCTTTGGCGGAGCGGCGACAGTAGGAATATGGATTCTAATGATTGGCTTTGGTGCGGGCTTCGGCTTAACCGTAATGGGGAGGGTTTCCCTGCTGATAGAAAGATTTACCTTCTTGAGGGATTATTTTCAACAATTGATTGGTCTGCTTTAGAAATTTTTCAACACGTGCCTGAAAAGGTTAAACCAAATAGAGACTTTTACAATTCATTAGTTAATGAAACTTTCCTATCTGGTTAAGCTTTTATTTCTTTTCACTTCATTCTGTCTTCTTTCTTTTTCCTTATCTTTTGCTCAGGAGGATTTGTCGCACTCTTGGTTTAATCCGCACCGATTTAACATGCTTATTTTTCTGATCTTTTTTTTCGCAGTGATAATCTATTTTATCGAAAGGGCAAAAGAAGGAAAGAGTTTGTTTATTAGACGAATCGTAGGATTGGATGCCATTGAAGAAGCGGTGGGAAGAGCAACCGAGATGGGCAAGCCGGTGCTTTACATTTCCGGAATTGAAGATGTGGATAATATTCAAACTGTGGCTTCCATGATAATTTTGGGCAACGTGGCTAAGCTGGTGGCGGGTTACGATACCCCCTTGTATGTTCCTATATGTATGCCATTTGTGGTTCCGATAGCTGAAGAGAGAGTAAAAGAGGGATATGCTAGGGCTGGCAAGCCGGAAGTTTACAACCGAGACAATGTTCGCTACATCTCTTCCGAGCAGTTTGCCTACGCCGCCGGAGTGAGCGGGATAATGCTCCGAGAGCGACCCGCCGCCAATCTGATGTTCGGTTCATTTTACGCCGAGTCATTGCTTTTAGCGGAGACCGGGTTTTCTACCGGCGCCATTCAAGTCGCTGGCACAGCTAACATACATCAGCTTCCCTTCTTTATAGTGGCGTGTGATTATACTATAATTGGCGAGGAGCTTTTTGCCACCAGCGCCTATCTTTCTAAAGAGCCAAAGCTTTTGGGGAGTCTGAAAGGTTCAGATTTAGCCAAAGCGGTTATCATGATAATCCTGGCTTTAGGAGCCATTTTAGAAACCGCGGGGATAACCCATTTTGCCCGCTGGTTCTTTATTGAGTGATTAACTTTTTTCTGGAATTAGTAACTTATGCGACAAGAGATACCCATAGCTATCTGTTTTCTGGCAGGTTTATCTTTCATCCTCGAATACTTCATCCCTCACCAGCGGGTGCTTTCTATCTTTGAGCCGGTTCGCCAGTGGGCGATAATCATTATGGGCTTTGCTTATGTGCTGGGCATCTCCAATATAGTCAGAATCAATTATCACGTTATCCAGAAGAAGGGGAGAGATTGGATCTATAAGATAGTTTTGATCTTGGGTTTGTTTTTCATGATATTTGTGGGGATCGTGACTCCAGGCAAAATAGGCGAGGGAACCATCTTCTATTGGGTCTACATAAATGCTTATTATCCTTTACAGGCAACCATGTTTGCGCTTTTGGCATTCTTTATCGCCTCGGCGGCTTTCCGCGCCTTCAGGGTGAGAACCTTTCAGGCTTCGCTTCTGGCGATAACTGCGATTTTGGTGATGATCGGAAGAGTTCCGGTTGGTGAAAAGCTATGGGCCGGTTTTCCCGACTTCGTCGAATGGATAATGAACGTCCCCCAACTGGCAGGGAAAAGAGCCATCATGATCGGCGCTGCTTTAGGAGCAATCTCCACCGCCTTAAAGGTTTTGGTCGGATTGGAAAGAACATATTTAGGAGGAGAATGATTTTTTAGGAGTAGCAAGACTTGTCTTGCGTCCAATAACTACGCAGAGTAATCTCTGTTACTTCAAATTTCAGAAACATGAGAGTTAGCCGAAATGTAGGGGTGAAAAAAATTGAAGGACATAATTTCTTGTATTGAACAACTTCGCTTGAAACTGGATAGGCATAGAAGGGAAGACCTAAAAGAGTACCCGACACGAACGATATTTATAGATCCTCTATTAGAAGCTCTTGGCTGGGATGTAAGGGATCCCGATGAGGTTCAACTTGAATATCCAACAATTGACGGAAAATCTGTTGATTATGCACCCAAATTAAATCGTAAGCCAGTTTTGTTCATAGAAGGAAAGCCGTTGAATGATCCACTTGCCGGTGTAAAAGCTATTACACAAGTTGTTGGTTATGCTGCAAATGCTGGTGTTGAATGGTGCATCCTTACTAACGGCGTCACTTACAAAGTCTATCGAAGTACAGAAAAGGCAGAGGCTCCTGATAAGTTGCTTTTTGAAGTCTCAATAGATCCAAAGCAAAATGAAGGTAAGTCAGTTCAACAAATTGCAGAGCAATTCAGCCGTTTCTCCCGAGATGCAATGGCCCGAGGCGTGCTTGATCAAATTGGTGAGCAAGTTTTTACTACGGGAAAGATACGAAAGGCTTTGGATAAGATCTTTCTTGACCCTCCGGCGACTCTGATTAGGCTCATACGTTCAGCTATTCGGGATGAATCAATTAAGCCCATTCAAATTAAGACGGCACTTACAAGATTATGGGCTCAATCATCAGAGGTGGAGTTTCCTTCAACTACTCCTGTCGATGTGGTATCCATAACAACAAAGCCGGCTATTGCAAAGCACAAAAGAGGTAAAGATTATGGAGAGGAATATCATATAAAAGAAAAACCACGGGAAGTCATCGAACTCTTTAGAACTATTGATAAATTTTGTAGAGAACTAGATCCGAGCAATGTTCAGAAAAGACATCATGCCAAATATATAAGTTATATGTATGGAAAAGCCATCTTTTGCTGTGTCCATGTTCAGAAAAGTGGGCTTCGTATTTGGTTGAAGTTGAATTACTCACGGTTAGAAAATCCACCTAATTATGTTCGCGATGTCTCTAACATAGGGCATTGGGGAGTTGGAAACGTTGAGCTTGGAATAGATAGTCTTGAAAAACTACAGGTGGCTAAATCTTTCATACAAAAATCTTTCGAGGAAAATAAATGATTGCGTGTACACTTCGACTAATATGGCATAAAAGGTTCATTTGCCAAAGGCGGACTCACCCAAATTTTCGCTTTGCAAAAACTTCTTTTATGCTGGGAACGATATGATTAAAAAGATACTGGAAAAACTGGACACTCTGGACCGAAGGATCATTTTTATCTTTATCGCCTTGTCTATTGCTGTCCCTCTCCTTTTTCCGGTGAATCTCGATTTTTCGATTACCCAACCGGTTCAGAGCTTTTATGATGCCATAGAAAACCTCCCACCCGGCTCCAAAGTATTGGTTTCTTGCGATTACGATCCCGGCTCCATGCCGGAACTTTATCCTATGAATGTGGCAGTATTCTATCAGCTTTTATCCCGCAATCTTAAAATCATCACTATGCAGCTATGGCCAGCTGGCACCCCTTTAGCTCAAAGTGCCATGAGTGAGGTTTTGAAGGATTTTCCTAATAGGAAATATGGTGAGGACTGGGTTAATCTGGGCTTCAAGGAGGGGAAAGAGGTAGTGATGGTCTCCATGGGGACCAGCATACCCAAAACCTTTCCGACCGACTACCAGGGGAAAAAATTGGAAGACCTTCCCATCATGCACGGGGTGACCAATTTTGACGATCTTGCTCTTTTAGTTAACATCTCCGGCGGTTTACCAGGAACCAAAGAGTGGGTTCTTCAGGTGCAATCCAGATACCACGTGAAGCTCGGCTCTGGATGCACTGCGGTGAGTGCTCCGGAGTTTTATCCTTACGTTCAGTCCGGTCAACTGGTGGGGCTTTTAGGAGGAATGAAGGGAGCGGCGGAATATGAGAAGCTGGTGAAAAGACCCGGAACCGCTGCAAGAGGAATGGATGCTCAATCCGTTTCGCATATCGTGGTATTCCTGTTTATTTTGATCGGCAACATCGCATTTTTTGCACTTAAAAAAACCAAGAAGAGGTTGAAAGTCTAACCTCTCCCCCTTTGTCCCCTTCCAGGGTGAATCCCTTCAGGGTGAACCCCTCTCCATCCCGCCAAAGGCGGGAGAGAGGAGGAGATAGGGAGTGAGGTCATAGGAGAGATTAAAGCCAATGTGGGATACAATCGGAATCTGGTTAGGTGCTCTTTTGACCTTGTGCATATTTTCGTTCTTATATAAAGATAATCCGTTCTATAAATTCGCCGAGCATCTTTTCGTAGGCGTATCTGCTGGATATGGTGTAGCTTTGGAATGGCACAACGTCTTTTTACCCAATCTGTGGAGACCGCTCACCCAGCAGAGTAAATTGATTCTTATAATTCCTTTTATATTTGGGATTTTGCTCTTCAGCCGGTTCGTCGGGAAAGTCAGCTGGTTTTCTCGCTGGCCCATGGCACTGATAATTGGAATGTATGCCGGAATAACCATCGTCGGCTATGGCTCAGGAGATTTAATCCTGCAGATTCACGCTAATCTACTCCCGCTTTGGACCGGTAAGTGGTTTGAATCCTTCAACAATATCCTTTTAACCGTAGGTGTTATTACCGGGCTGATTTACTTCTTTTTCTCCAAGGAACATAAAGGCGCCATGGGGGCGGGAGCTAAAATCGGCACCTGGTTTCTGATGATCTCCTTTGGCGCCTCCTTCGGATATACGGTGATGTCCCGTATGTCGCTTCTGATCGGTAGAATATATTTTCTTTTGGCAAACTGGTTGCACGTCCTCCATTAGTTCCAACTCTTCGATCTTCATGGGAATGAAAAAGATATTCCTCTTCTGTTTTCTTGCCTATCTTTTGGCGTATGCTCTTCAACTTGGTTTGTTGAATCCGCAGAACATAAAATCGGAAGAAGCCAAATCCATCCTTTTTTTGGTGATGTGGGTCCCGGCAATCGTAGCTATATTCATTAAAAAATTTTCGAAAGAAGGATTCAATGACGTTGGCTTCAGGATAGGAAACTTAAAATATTATCTTTTCGCTTTTCTTCTCATTCTTTTTATGGCCCCTTTGGAAATTTTTCTTTCGTTGCTATTAGGAGTTGCCCAATTTAACGATAAGCTTTTGACTATTTCTCACGGGGCTGTTCAGTTAGGGGAGGATTGGAAGTTTGCCCTTCTCTTTGGATTTAAAAATTTATCCTTACCTTTTTTCATTCTCAACAACTTGGCTTCCATGCTGGTCGCATCTGTAATCGGGATAATTTTTACCTTTGGAGAGGAATTGGGCTGGCGGGGATTTTTGCAGAACAAATTATTTACCAAGATGAGAATAACACCTGGGATAATAATCTTGGGATTAATCTGGGGATTTTGGCATCTGCCCGTCAATCTGATGGGATACCAGCCATCAGCTAATCCTGAGCTTAATGCTTTTGTCCTCTTTCCTTTGTTCACGGTTTGCCTTTCTTTTATATTTGCCTGGTTTTACATAAAATCCAAAAGCATATTTTTGGTCTCATTCTTGCATTCCGCCAACAATACCATCAATGCGCCTCTCATAGAGAAAACTTTGGTTCCCAAAGGCAACCCCATTCACCGAGACATAGTCTCTTTAGCGTTTTGGCTCATCATCGCCTTTTTCTTCTTTTGGCTTCTAAGAAGGGATTCATCCTAACTTCGCCCCCCATTTCTTCTCCCCCGCCAAAGGAGGGAGAAGAACCTGTTTTTTTTAACTTGACTTCAAAACTTCATCTCGTAATATACATTGGAGGACTGGATTAAAGAATAGCCGCCGACTGCGGACGGCGGTCTGCGGACATTGAAATATGGCGAAGTTTAATTTAGTTTCGGATTATAAGCCCGAAGGAGATCAGCCTGAGGCTATTTTTCAGCTAACTCAAGGCATCAAAGAGGGTAAAAAATATCAGACCCTTTTGGGGGTGACCGGTTCGGGAAAGACTTTTACCATAGCTAACGTCATCGCCAACGTGGGAAAACCTACTATAGTCATCTCCCACAACAAAACCCTGGCAGCCCAACTTTACGGCGAGTTCAAAGGCTTTTTCCCTAATAATGCGGTGGAGTTTTTTATCAGCTATTATGATTATTATCAGCCGGAAGCATATGTTCCGGCAAGTGATACTTACATTGAAAAGGATACCTCCATCAACGATGATATTGATAGATTGAGACTGAGGGCAACCAGTTCCCTAATGGAAAGGGAGGATGTGATCATAGTGGCATCAGTCTCCTGCATTTACGGGATAGGTTCTCCCAAAGATTGGAGAGAGCTTTTGTTATTTTTGGAGGTGGGACAAAAGAAAGAGCGCGACCGGATTCTGAAGGATCTGATCGACATTCATTATTCCCGCAATGACATCGAATTTGCACGGGGAACATTCAGGGTTCGAGGAGATACCCTTGAGATACACCCCGCCTACGAAGAGACCGCTATAAGACTGGAGCTTTTTGGCGACACCATAGAGAAAATATCAGTGGTGGATACGCTCAGAGGAGAAATCTTGGAGGAAAAGAAGAAAGTGGCGATCTATCCGGCTAAGCATTTCGTCACCACCTATCCGCAATTGGAGGAAGCGATAAAAAACATTGAAAAAGAATTAGAAGAAAGGCTCTTCGGGTTCAGATCTCAAGGAAAGCTTCTGGAAGCACAGAGGCTGGAATCACGCACCCGCTTTGATATTGAGATGATGCGGGAGATCGGCTACTGCACCGGGATCGAAAACTACTCCCGTCATCTTTCGGGAAGAAAACCAGGTGAGCGACCCTATGTTCTTTTGGATTTTTTCCCCAAAGATTATTTGACGATCATCGATGAATCCCACCAAACTGTGCCTCAAATTCGGGGGATGTATGCGGGAGATAGATCCAGAAAAGAGGTTTTGGTGGAATATGGTTTTCGCCTCCCTTCGGCTCTGGATAATAGACCCTTATTCTTTGAGGAGTTCGACTCCCTGATAAACCAAGTTGTCTTTGTATCTGCCACTCCTGCGGAATACGAGCTGGATAAATGTAAGGGGGTGATAGTGGAACAGCTGATCAGGCCCACCGGCTTGGTTGATCCCAAAATTACCGTTAAACCATTGGCAAAGCAGGTGGACGATCTTTTGGAGGAGATCAGAGTGAGGGCACAAAGAAAGGAAAGGGTTTTGGTCACCACTTTGACCAAAAGAATGGCGGAGGATTTGGCAGATTATTTAGCTCAGATGGATATCAAGGTGCGTTACCTTCATTCGGAGATCGATGCCATCAACAGAGTGGAGATTTTAAGAGACCTAAGATTGGCGGAGTTCGATGTCTTGGTGGGCATTAATTTGTTGAGGGAGGGCTTGGATTTACCTGAAGTCTCTTTGGTTGCCATCCTGGATGCGGATAGGGAAGGTTTTTTGAGATCGGAGACTTCGCTCGTTCAAATTGCCGGGAGGGCGGCCAGAAATAAAGCTGGTGAGGTGCTCATGTATGCTGATACCATCACGGATTCTATGAAAAAAGCGATCCAGGAGACCAGCCGAAGAAGAAGACTTCAAGAGGAATATAACAAAAAACATGGCATTATCCCCGAGACAATTTATAAAACCAGGGAGGAGATTTTGAAGACCACCACCTTCGCCGACTCCCGCACTCCGGTTTTAGAAAAAAAAGGAAAATTGGATTTCCTGGAAGAACTCTCCTTGGAAGACAAGAAGAGAGAGTTAGAGAAAGCCATGAAGCAGGCCGCATCCAATTTAGAATTCGAGAAGGCGGCTTTATTTCGGGATGAATTAGCCAAACTGGTCAGCAAAAGAGGCAAAGGGAAATCAAAAAGGAGAAACTTTTAGGGAGGAAAGATGCGGAAAAACCTTTTAGTATCAGCTCTGTTAATGGTTGCTCTCTTTTTGTTTGACTCAAGCTGCGAAAACAAGACGACCAAAAGTGGCGAACGCACGGATTGGGAGGCGATAAAGGCGATCATTTACGAAAACCCAGACATCTTTTTGGTGGACGTCTTTGATACCCATAAGGATACCACAATGAATCCAGTTCTGTTTCGCGAGATAACGTCACAGAGCTTTGATCTGGACACCGCCCGCCGTTACCAGGGAGGTCCTTCGGACCCTTTTGACTATTATATTCAAGGTGCTTGGGGAGATAGCATAAAGGGAGTTTTCCATTATTTCATAGATGGAACGAAGCACACAAAACCAATTTATGCTCATTCCGTGATGAATGCTTATTTCGAGCAGTGGCTGGACTTTTTTAGTACACACCGGGGATGGATTTTGAAGAGGATTAGCGGTAATGTGATCACATCGGTGGGTGCCAGCTCCCGGAAAATTTACACTTTAAGCATAACTTCGAGTGGAGTGGATACTGTCATAAACGAAATTGGGGTCTTGAATCCGGGAAAAAAGGATAGCACCTTGCGTTTCGGCATGAGGGAAAAAGTCACTTTTACGGTTGAACCCAAAGATACTACGGATTACCTTTTTCTTCACATTGGGGAAGACGGGAATTTCAAAAAAATCCCCTTTTTAAGTAATGGAGATGGGACTTTTTCTTGTAGCTGGATTACTACCAGTGATCCCAATATTGCTAAAGGCTATAAGCATGCCTTTGTGGAGGCGATCAGACGTGATGCAGTAACTGACACCACCGCCAAATATGACTCCAAAGCCTGGGGGATTATTTATAGAATAAAATAAAGTTAATTAGTAGGTCGGGCTTACGAACGATGCCCGACAATCTTGTATTACCCCCCCCAATTCCCGCGTAGCAGAGCCTTTATGGCTCTGACGGAGAGGGATAAACCCTCCGCTACGCGACTTCATGGCTCTGTAATCTTAGCTATGGCACAAGTTACAAAGTTTGCAATATACGACATCCGCTCAATCCGCTTAATCCGTTGACCATCTTTTGCGGCGGACGGCGGTCGGTGGACTGCGGACGCTTTATTACTTTTTTTGTTGACTAAGATCAAAAAGATCGTATATTATTAAAACCTTCGGGGTGAGGTGAAATTCCTCGATCGGTGGTATAGCCCACGATCCATATGGACGAACTGGTGAGATTCCAGTGCCGACGGTTTGCCCCGCCTTTGGCGGGGTTCAAAGTCCGGATGAAAGAAGGGAAAATGGTAGGTCGATCTAAAAGATCGATTCTCCAAAATAAATCTCTGTCTAAATCACCCCGAAGAAAATTCGGGTTTTTTTATATGACCCAAGAAGAATATATGAGGTTGACCATAAAGTTAGCCAAAAAAGGAATGGGTAAGACTTCTCCAAATCCTCTGGTCGGAGCGGTGGTGGTCAAAAATGACCAAATCATCAGCAAAGGGTATCATAAAAGATTTGGTGAACCTCATGCAGAAACCAATGCTTTGACAGCCTGCAAAGATAAGGCAGAAAATGCTACTTTATACGTCAACCTGGAACCTTGCTGTCATTACGGGAAAACGCCACCTTGCACAGATATTATCATCAAAAGCGGGATAAGAAAAGTGGTGTGTGCCACTCTGGACCCAAATCCACAGGTTAATGGTAAGGGGATAAGGATTCTCAAAAGAGCCGGGGTGGAAGTAGATTTAGGCATTTTGGAAGGGGAGGCGAAAAAGTTAAATGAAGTTTATCTGAAGTTCATCACCACCAGACTCCCCTTTGTGATGCTGAAAATTGCCCAAACCCTGGATGGTAGAATCGCCACGAAACCCGGCGATTCTAAGTGGATCACTCAAGAGGATTCCCGCCATTTTGTCCATTCCTTGAGATCTTGGGTGGATGCAGTTCTGGTGGGAGCAAATACGGTAAGAAAAGATGACCCAGAGCTGACCATTCATGATGCCAGAGGCGAAAACCCCATAAGGATAATTCTGGATTCCTCCGGGAAAATATCAAGTAACTCAAAACTTATAAAAGAGAACCAGAATGGAAAAACTATTCTTGCCACAACCAATGAGAAAATTAAAAACAAATTCAGGGGAAAAGCTGAAATCTGGAAGATAAAAAAAAGTAAAGATGGTAAGGTTGATTTAGTTCAACTTCTGAGGAGAGCAGGAGAAAATCAAATTTCCAGCCTTTTGGTTGAAGGAGGAAGCCAAATCTTCACCTCTTTTTTGAAAGAGAAATTAGTGGATAAAATCTATTATTTTTTGTCACCAAAAATTTTGGGAAAAGGAATTGATTCTTTCGGCGATCTGGGGATCAAAAAAATTTCCGACTCAATTATGCTGAGAGATTGTGAGATAAAAAGGTTCAAAAACGATTTATTGGTGATCGGCTATCCTATTTGGAGTAGCGACACTTGTGTCGCGTAACTTGGAGTAACGACACTCGTGTCGCGTAACTTGGAGTAACGACACTTGTGTCGCGTCATCTCCTAAAGACGCTTATATGTTTACTGGAATAATTGAAGAAATTGGAAAAATAGAAGAAATCTCCAAACAAGGTCGCAATCTTAAACTAAGAATAAAAGCCTACAAAATCTTGGATGATTTAAAAGTGGGAGACAGCATAAATATCAACGGGGCGTGTCAAACAATAATTGAAACTGATGCTGAGTCTTTCATAGTGGAGGCGGTGGAAGAAACACTGAGAAAAACCAACTTGGGTCAGTTGAGAAAAAATGATGTGGTCAATTTGGAGAGGGCTTTGAAGTCCTCTGATAGATTAGGTGGACATTTGGTTGCCGGACATATTGATTGTGTGGGAAAAATTAAATCTATTGTAAAAAGGGATGGGAGCTTTTTGTATGAGTTCGAGTTGCCTGAAAAGCATTTGGTTTATTTAGTAGAAAAAGGATCGGTGGCGGTTGACGGGATAAGCCTGACCGTAGTGGAGGTGAAAGAAAGCTCTTTCACTGTCTCCATTATTCCCTTTACTTTAGGGAATACCACACTGGGCACAAAAAAGGTCGGAGATTTGGTTAACATAGAAACAGATTTGATCGGAAAACATGTGGAAAGAATTTTAACTTCTAAAAGAGAGAAATCTGAAATCACCAAGGAATGGTTAAAAGAAAAAGGATGGTGAGAAGTATTAATGACGAATGGAGAGAACAAGAAGCCAATATAAACACATTAAATGAACTGTCATTGCGAGGAGCAGAGCGACGAAGCAATCTTTTGATATTGCGACGCTCCTTTGTCTTGCGGTCGGATTTTAAAGGAGCAAAGCATGGAAAAATTGAACACGACTGAGGAGGCAATTGAGGATATAAGAGAGGGGAAAATAGTCATCGTGGTGGACGATGCGGACCGGGAAAATGAAGGGGACATGGTCTTAGCCGCCCAGAAGGTCACCCCTGAGGGCATAAACTTTCTCTCCAAATACGCCCGGGGGTTGGTCTGCGTCCCTTTGCCCAAGGAGAGAATAGACCAGTTGGATCTTGTCCCTATGGTGAAAGTCAACACTGCCAAAATGGGGACGCGCTTCACGGTTTCGGTAGACGCTGTTGAGAATACCACCACTGGCATCTCTGCTCACGACAGAGCTTGTACCATAAAGCTTTTAATCGACCCAAAAACTAAACCAGAGGATTTAGCTCGACCGGGACACGTTTTTCCCATCCGAGCCCAAGACGGCGGGGTATTGAGCCGAGCCGGACATACCGAAGCGGTAATGGATTTGACCCGATTGGCAGGACTCTACCCGGCGGGAGTGTTGTGTGAGATAATGGATGACGACGGGCATATGGCTCGCCTGCCCAAGCTTTTGGAAATGGCAAAAAGGTTCGATTTGAAGATCATCACGGTGAAAGATCTGATAGGATATAGAAGAAGAAAGGAGAAATTGGTTCAAAGAGTGGTGACGGTCAATTTCCCCACTAAGTTTGGACAGTTTAAGCTCCATCTATATAAAAGCACCATCGACGAGCATCATCATTTGGCTTTAGAAAAGGGGGATGTAAAAGGAAAAGAAAACGTATTGGTCAGAGTTCATTCCCAATGTTTGACTGGCGATGTATTCGGTTCATGCAGATGCGATTGTGGGGATCAATTATCAGAAGCTCTTACTACGATCGAAAAAGAAGGCTTAGGGGTTTTTTTGTATATGCGACAGGAAGGGAGAGGAATCGGTTTGGCTAACAAGATCATGGCTTACGAGCTTCAAGACTTAGGCAAAGATACAGTGGAAGCCAACCTCGAATTGGGCTTTGATCCCGACTTAAGGGACTATGGCATCGGTGCACAGATTTTGGTCGATTTGGGTCTTTCCACTATAAGGCTTATCACCAATAATCCGAAAAAGATCATAGGGATCGAAGGATATGGTCTGACGGTGTTGGAGAGAATTCCCACCCGGGTTTTTCCGACACCCGAAAATATCAAATATTTAGAGACAAAAAGGGACAAACTGGGACATCTTCTGGAAGTAAGAAAGGATGACACGTGTTAGATAAGTTGACAAATTCAAGATTCAAGATTCAAAACAGAGCCTCAAACGATAGTATGTAAGAAAAACATTTCACAAAAAAATTTTGAACTTTGGATTGCAATTTTGCATTTTTAACTTTTAATTTTGAACTTTTTTAACAAACATGTGGTAAAAGGAGATATTATGCCAAAGGTCATAAAAGGAATGCTTTCTGCCGAAGGGAAGAACTTCGGCATAGCCATAAGCAGATACAATGAGTTTATTACTCAGAAACTTTTGGATGGGGCTTTAGATTGCCTGAAGCGACATGGAGCAGATGACGATAAGATCACCATAGTTTGGGTGCCAGGCTCATTTGAAATACCCTATGCCGCACAGAAAATGGCAAAAAGCAAAAAGTATGACGCCATCATCTGTTTGGGAACGGTGATCCGAGGAGAAACCCCGCATTTCGACTATATCGTCACTGAAGTAGCAAAGGGGATTGCCCGGATATCTCTGGATACCGGCATTCCCACCATTTTTGGAGTGATAACTGCAGACAACTTAGAACAAGCTATAGAAAGGGCCGGCACTAAAGCCGGAAACAAAGGTTGGGATGCGGCCCTTTCCGCCATCGAGATGGCAAAGCTGTTTGAAGAGATTTGAGTGGAGTTTTGAGTTCTGAGTCTGGAGTATTGAGTCGAATCCTCAAAGGTCTCTTGTCTTTACTCCATACCCTTAACTCTGAACTCTAAACTGAATTTTGCAAATAGGTAAATGCGTAGCGGAGGCTTTATGCCTCCGTGCCCCGCCAAAGGCGGGGCTACGCGGTTTGCTCTAAACTCTATGCTCTGAACTTTAAACTGGTTTTCACATGTCCGCCCGACGCAAAGCACGTGAATTGACTTTGAAGGCCTTGTATGCCTATGAAATCTCAGGATCAGATGCTCAACAGGTTTCGGAAGATATAATCTTGAGCAGTCAGATCAAAGAAGAGGCAAAAAGGTTTTCCCAGATCCTCTTTGAGAAGATCTTGCAAAATATAGAAGAGATCGACCGTTTGATACGAGGGTCTGTAAAATCATGGGAATTTTCAAGGATAGCTTTGGTGGAGAAAAACATCTTGAGGATAGGAGTGTGTGAATTTTTGTTCTTTTCGGATATACCCCCAGCTATCACCATAAACGAAGCCATTGAACTGGCGAAGAAATACGGGGAGAAGGATTCAAAAAACTTCATTAACGGCGTGCTGGATCATATGGCTAAAGCATTAAGAAGAGAGCAATTTCGTAACAAAATGAATGTTGACAAAGCCACATAATTACGTATATTTTGAATTGAAGTTTCATGTTCTGCCTTTGGCAGAAAAATGTTGGTAATGCGTCACAAGAGAATCAATAAGGAGGCAACGCGTGAATGATAGAATAAAAGGATGGTATGAAAGACAAGACAAAATCTCCCTTTCCCTGTCTCTTTTTGTCTTTCTGGTGAGTTTAATAGCTTATTTGAGAACCATGGCTCCCACCGCTTCTTTTTGGGATGCCGGGGAGTACGTCGCTGTCTGTAACATCTTAGGGATACCACATCCTCCCGGAAATCCACTCATGGTCATGATCGGGCGGATTTTCACCTTGTTCCCCTTATTCGGTGAGATAGCTCCCCGAGTCAATTTCATCTCGGCTTTGTCCTCGGCTTTAGCAGCCTGGTTAGGTTACTTATTGATCGTCAAATTGGTGAACTATTGGCAGAGGGAGAACCAGAGTCCTTGGATGAAGTTGGGAAAATACGTGGGTGGGGTGACAGGGAGTTTATTTTTGGCTTTTTCTATGACCATGTGGTCTAATGCGGTGGAGGCGGAGATTTGGGGGATCTCCATGTTTTGGATACTTCTTGTCTTGTATTTAGGACTTTTCTGGATGGACCAAAGAGGTACCCCTAAAGGGGATAAACTTTTGCTCTTAATCATTTACTTAGGGTTTTTGTCCACCGGGGTTCATCCGTCCGCCTTTATAATCATGTTTGGCATATTTTTGTTGGTGGTTCTGGTGGACAGAGAGAAACTTTTGGATTGGCGATTCTGGATCACCAGTTTGGGTTTAGTTTTGGTGATCCATAGTGTGACCCCATTTTTGGTCTTTATGGTGGGATGGCTTTTTTTGACTTTCATTCTGATGCAGGTTTCAAGCAAAAAAAAGGCTTGGGCGCTCTGTTTTTTGATAATGTTTTCTGGGATGATCGGCTATTCGGTTCAACTTTTCATTCCGATAAGATCTTCTTTAGAACCAGCCATAGATGAGAATGATCCTTGTGATTGGCAGAGTTTCAAGGGTTTTTTGGAACGAAAACAGTATGGACAGGAGAGCATGATTGGTCGGATGTTTTACCGTCGGGGAAGTTGGGCAAATCAGTTTGGCGCCAAAGAGAGGATGGGATTTTGGGGATTTTTCCGAGAGCAATTTATGGACAAAAAGCTCTGGTTCATCCCGGTCTTTTTGGGTCTTTTGGGCATGTGGGAACAGATCAGAAGAAGAAAAAGAGAGGGGACGGTTCTCCTCTTTCTGATCTTAGCCTGCACCGTGGGGTTGGTCTTATACATGAACTTTGCGGATGGAACCAAGCCCGATCATTTGACCGGAGAGATAATTAACATTGAGGTGAGGGACCGAGATTATTTCTGGACACCTGGATTTATGTTTTTTGCCTTAGCCATGGGACTGGGTATTTCTGCGCTTTTGGCAATTTCAGGGGATTGGTTGGAGACAAAGAGAGAGGAGTTGGCAAAGCCCGTGGTTGGAATCTTAGCGCTTATTATCCTGGCTCTACCGATTTTGCCGAAGTATGGAGCTCTGAATAGAAGTTTGCACTCCCATAATAATAGAAGGGGAAACTATTATCCTTATGATTATGCCTGGAATCTATTGCAGTCCTGTGATAAAGATGGCATTCTGTTTACCAATGGCGACAATGATACCTTTCCTTTATGGTTTCTGCAGAATGTGGAAAAGATCAGGCAGGATGTGAGGGTGGTGAATCTGAGCTTGATCAATACTAACTGGTATATTAAACAGATGAAGAACCAGTGGGGTGTTCCCATCAGTTTTTCCGATAAAGAGATTGATAGGCTGGGATTCGCCCGAACCGAGGATGGTAAAATATTGAGAATTCAGGATCGGATGATAGACAATATCATGGAGACCAACAATTGGAAATACCCAGTTTATTTTGCGGTCACCGTCTCCAGTGAGAATAAGATTTATAAAGGAAAACCCATAGATGACCATTTAATAATGGAGGGGATGGCTTATCGAGTGGTAAAGGAAGAAGGAAGCATGATGGTGGAACCGGAAATAATGAGGGATAAGCTATTTAATGTTTTCAAATTTCGTGGGGTGAACGATCCCAAGATATTCAGAGACGAAAATGACAACAGGCTTTTAGAAAATTACACCTCTTGTTTTTTGGCATTGGCGGATACTTTAAGAAAGGCGAAGCAATATGACGAAGCTATCCGGGTTACTAAAAAGGTCTCCGACCTCCTCCCTACAGATTGGCGTCCTTATGCCTATTTGATGCAACTTTATGGAGAGTCGGATCAACCCCCAGATTCAATAGATCGGGTGCTCCAACAAGCTAATCGGGTGGTCCAAAGTAATAAGGATCTTCAAGCCCAAAACTTCATAGAGAAATTGTATTTTAATTTGGGCTACACCTATAAACAGAGAGGTCAAACCCAAAAGGCCATAGATTCTATGAATAAAATACTTGCCGTGAATAAAAGTTTCCGTCCGGCTCTGGAGGCATTGATTAACATCTATTATACGAATAAAGACAAAGATGCGCTGATCAGGCTTTTCGAAACCTGGGTGGCAAATAATCCCACAGATGCTCAAGCCTCCGGCATGCTAACCCAACTGAGATCGCCCGATTTCAAATTCGCGAGTCCACCTCAAGGGAAGACTCAATAGAAGATTTAAGGCTCTCTTTTTACGAGTAGAAGTTCAAGGGATATTTTGAAGATATTGGCAATAAATTGGGAAGATCTAAAAAATCCACAAGCCGGGGGGGCGGAGGTTCACCTACAGGAGATACTCAAAAGAATTGCCCGAAGGGGACACGAAATCACTCTTTTGTGTAGCAGTTTCCCCGGGGCAAAAGAGACAGAGGAATCCGATGGAATAAGAATAAAAAGACATGGTTCTCGCTATAATTTCAATTTAGTTGCCCCTTTTGCCTTTAAATCTCTTTTAAAAGAGAAAAAATGGGACATTGTAATCGAGGATATAAACAAAATCCCCTTTTACACCCCTCTTTATCATCGCCTCCCTCTTCTGGTGGTCATCCCTCATCTTTTTTCCGACACGGTCTTTAAAGAGATAAACTTCATCTTGGGGCTTTACATATATCTTTCCGAAAAGCCTATTCCCACCATTTACAAGGGCTTCAAATTTATGGTCATATCCGAAAGCACCAAAGAAGATCTGACCAAAAGGGGAATTCCACCAGACGATATTTTTGTGATCAAATGCGGGATCGATCAAGCTTTATATCGAGTTGATCCTCAAATCGAAAAATATACAAATCCTACCGTCATCTATTTGGGAAGATTAAAAAAATATAAAAGCATCGACCATCTTTTAGCTGGGTTCTCTTTGATACTTGACAAAGTCCCTGAAGCTCGATTAGTTATCGTCGGAGACGGGGATTATAAGGGTCATTTGATGGATCTTGCCAAAAAATTGGGCTTGGAAAACCGAGTCGAATTCACCGGCTATGTGGATAAATATGAGAAGGTAAAAAGACTGCAAAAAGCCTGGGTGGCGGTTTATCCTTCCTTGAAGGAAGGATGGGGCTTGACCAATATCGAAGCTAACGCCTGCGGCACTCCGGTGATCGCCAGCAATGTGCCGGGCTTGAAAGATTCGGTAACTTGTGGCAAGACCGGACTTCTCTTTGAATATGGAAATGTGCAAGAACTTTCCGAATGTATGATAAGGATTTTGTCCGGTAGAGATTATAGGGAGAATCTGATCCGGGGAGGAATTTCTTGGGCAAAAAGCTTCAGCTGGGACGAGGCGGCAATAAAAACTCTTGAGTTAATGGAGGAGATCTTAAAAGAAGGGGCAAGAAATTCAGCTCATAGTTCTTTGTTATAGCAGAGAGAAAAGGGAAAAAACTTGAAAAAAAAGTCTCTCATTGGGATATTGAAGTTTCTCATCAATATAGTTAATATAGTTCTTCCCATCAAGTTTCTAATTCGGAATTGGAAGCTTATCCTCGGAATAGTAGTCAGCCTGGTATTTTTGTATCTGGCATTTCGCAAGGTGGATTACTCTGAGTTGTGGAATGCTTTGAAAGGAGCTAATTACTGGTATGTTGTTCCCAATATTCTCATAGGCATCCTGAGCATGTGGATGCGGGCATTCAGATGGAAATACATGGTCAATCCCATCAAAAAGGTAAGGTTAGGAAGGCTTTTCTCGTCGGTTATGATCGGATTCATGGCTAATAACGTCTTGCCCGCCAGACTGGGGGAGTTTGTCCGAGCTTATTCTTTAGGAAGCAAGGAGAATATTTCTAAAAGCGCCTCCTTTGCCACCATCGTAGTGGAAAGGATCTTCGACGGATTCTCCATTCTTTTCATCCTCTGGGTCACTTTGCTTTTGTTTCCCTTTCCGGATTGGGTCAAGAAAGCCAGCAACCTTTTCTTGGCTATAAACGTGATACTCTTTTTCTTTTTGATCTTTCTGGAGGTCAAAACCGACTCCACCCTGAGGTTTTTCCAATTTCTGTTTAAGTTTCTACCTCGCAAGCTGAGGATTAAGGCGGAAGAGATTCTTTTGAAATTCATCAGCGGTTTAAAGGTGTTTCGAGATGTGTCCAGTCTGATCTGGATTCTGACCTGGTCTATCTTAATCTGGATAGTCATAGGAATCAGTAACTATTTCATCTTTTTGGCTTTTGGCCTCACTCCCCCCATACAAGCTTCTTTTCTCCTATTGGTCATCGTTTGTTTGGGGGTGATGTTGCCTGCCGCTCCTGGATTTGTAGGAACTTTTCAGTTTTTTTGTATCGTCGCCCTGGCCCAATTTGGATATGACAAAAATGTAGCTTTGCCCTTTTCCATTGTGCTTCATGCCTGCCAATATTTTCCGGTAACTTTATTGGGGCTTTATTATCTGAAAAAAGAGCATCTCTCCTTGAAGGCTTTAGAAAAGGAGTCGGTCCAGAGTGTATAGAATTCGGAGATGAAACAGTGGGAGAAGGTGCAACTAAGAAGTAATCAAAGGAAAGAAGTGGATGGGGGTGTGGGACAGGGGTATCTGAAAAAGTGCCAGAATTCGGCGGGCTAAGAGCCCGCCCTACGCGGCTGGGTATTGAATAACAATAACTTGGTCCCGCGTAGGCGGGGTTCATCCTGAAGGGATTTACCCGGAAGGGCTCCCAGCCCCGCAAAAAAGACTTTTTCAGAACTGTCGGACAATTTTCTTGACAACGCATTTCAAATCCGTATATTTTTTTCGTAATTGTAACAGATAACAGCTCATAGTTGATGCACAAGTGGTCTTTGGTTTTTACTATGAGCTATTAACCATTTGCTATTATTAACAGATCACGGGGTGTAGCGCAGCCTGGTAGCGCACATGGTTTGGGACCATGGTGTCGGAGGTTCAAATCCTCTCACCCCGACGTTAAATCAGTTCGTAGTTCGTGGTTCATAGTTCGTAGTAAAGGCTTTTGAAATCTTCACCACGAACCATGAGCTACGAACTATGAACTACCTTGAGGCCGCGCCCCCGTAGCTCAGGCGGATAGAGCATCTGCCTTCTAAGCAGAGGGTCGGGCGTTCGAGTCGCCCCGGGGGTATTAAAAGCGGTTAATGGTTCACGGTTCATAGTTCATGGCTTTTAGATTTTCACTACGAACCATGAACTATGAACCATTAACCGATTTTCGCGCGGTGGATGTAGCTCAGTTGGATAGAGCACCAGGTTGTGGCCCTGGTGGTCGGGGGTTCAAATCCCCTCATCCACCCTTTTGAAATTTTGTTATGGCTGTAGGGCGAATTCCTATTTTTGATGCATTGGCATTGAGAAATCACAGTTCCAATTCGCTTCGCAAATCTCTACTCCCGAAGCTATAGAGAAGATAGTATTTACGGTTCGCAACTTCATCACCTCATCAATTTGATATGGTCTTCAAAGTAAAAAAGGCTGAGTATGTTAAAAGTGTGTTTAGCGTGGCTGATCTTCCCCAGAATCGGTTTCCAGAGATCGCCTTTGCTGGCAGGTCCAATGTGGGGAAATCCTCTGTTTTGAACAAGCTGGCGAATATAAAAAATTTGGCGAAAATCAGCCACACCCCCGGTAAGACTAAACAGATAAATTTCTTTCTGATAAACGGTAATCTGTATTTTGTGGATCTGCCCGGATATGGCTATGCCAATGTATCGAAATCGATGAAGGAAAACTGGGGAAAATTGATTGAAGAATACTTGAAAAAAAGCCAGAACTTGAAAGGGGTGGTTTTGCTTTTGGATGCCAGGCACCAACCTTTTGAGGCAGACTTACAACTTCTGGAGTGGCTCGATTTTTACCATAGGGAAAAGCTTGTGGTTTTGACCAAAATAGATAAGCTATCCAGATCACCATTGCTTCTTAATGTTGAGAAGACCTCGAAGATTTTGAACTTAAATTCAGATTCTTTGACTTTATTCTCCGCCAAAACCGGAGAGGGAAAAGAAAAAATTTTGAATTGGATTTCTGGTTTGCTTAAAAAACAGCATGAGAATTAGCCCCTCTCCCCTTGGGGGTGTGTCGTAATTCGGTTTTTTGTAGCCGTCCCGCTTAGCGGGGCGAAAACCGTTTGTTGAATTCCAACAGCTTACGTCCATATGGACGGCTACAAAGTCAAAACCTGATTGCGACACACCCTCCTGGGAGAGAGGAGAAGGTTGAAAATCCCGCCCTTCGACTGGCTCAGGGTGGTGAGCGAAGTCGAACCACCAGAGGCGGGGGTAAGGGGGGAATTCAAGTAGAATCGAACTTAAAGGAGAAAGAAATGGCAAATAGAGCAGTGGTCGGAACACAATGGGGAGATGAGGGGAAGGGGAAGATCGTTGATATTTTGACCCAAGAGGCAGACATCGTGGCTCGCTTTTCCGGCGGTGCTAATGCCGGTCATACCGTGGTGATCGACGATCAGAAATTTATCCTGCATTTGATTCCCACCGGAATATTGCATCCAGATAAAATCTGTGTGATCGGAAATGGAGTGGTGGTCGATTTAGAAGAGCTATTCTTTGAGTTGGATGAATTGAAAAAAAGAAGAATCAAATTTGACCATAGGCTTTTGGTGAGCGAAACCGCTCATCTGGTAATGCCATATCATAAGGTTATTGAAAGATTAGAAGAAGAGACAAGAAAGAAAGATAAAATTGCCCCCACCGGAAGGGGAATCGGACCAGCATACAAAGATAAAATTGCCCGACATGGATTAAGAGTTATGGATGTTTTTGATCAAGATCTTTTTAACCGAAGAGTTGAGTGGAATCTTGAGTCCAAAGATGGTTTTCTGAGAAAATTAAGCAGAAAGGAATCGGTTTCCTTGAAAAAAGAGAGTTTAGACGTTTTGAAATTCAAAAAGAAGGTAAAACCTTTTCTTGCGGATACCAGCTTATTTTTAAACAAAGCCATAAAAGAAGGGAAAAGTATCTTATTTGAAGGAGCCCAGGGAGCTTTATTGGACATAGATTTTGGAACCTATCCCTTTTGCACTTCCTCCAATACAACTATTGGCGGAGTGTGTACCGGCTTGGGCGTGCCCTTTACCTGTATCGACGAGGTGCTTGGGGTGACCAAAGCTTATACTACCAGGGTGGGCACCGGACCTTTTCCCGCTGAGCAACAAAATGAGATGGGGAAGCTTTTGCAGAAGAGAGGAAACGAATTTGGTGCCACCACCGGAAGACCCAGAAGATGCGGGTGGCTGGATTTAGTGATACTCAAATATTCATTCCGGATTAATGGGATAAACAAAATCGTTTTAACCAAATTAGATGTTTTGGATGTCTTCGATAAAATCAAGGTCTGTGTGGGATATAAATATAAAAACAAATTAATAACAGAATTCAGTTCAGATTTGAGCATATTAGAAAATTGCAAGCCGGTTTACGAGGAGCTTCCGGGCTGGCAAAAAGAAACATATGGTGTAACAGATTTCAAGGATTTGCCGGATAAAGCCAAAAAATATTTGGATTACATCTCCGAAAAATTGGAAACTCCTATTTTCTTGATTTCCACCGGCTCAAAAAGAGACCAAGCCATATTCTTATAGTTATTTGGAGTGTTCGCCTTATGGTCATTAACTATTTAACTTGACATCCCTTGTAACTACATATTGTTCTAACTGACTTTAGTCAGGATTAAGTGCGGACTCCCATATGGGCTGAGAACTACATCTGGACAATTGTTGGAAGGCAGAATTTGGAGTGTACGCCTTCAGGCACTATTTAAAAAGCGTCTCATACTCCGTGATTGCAGAGAGAGGTTATCATAGGGACAGCCCTTGTGGCTGTCCGCATTAAGGTTAGGACTGAACAATTGTTGGAAGGCAGAATTTGGAGTGTTCGCCTATGGTTCGATCCTTCGACAAGCTCAGGGCGGTGAGCGAAATCGAACCGCAAGCTCACCATAAATAGGCGAACCATCAAAAAGCTCTTTTCTTTTCCCAGCCAACGATACTGTATCTTGCGGACAAAGAAGTTTTCCGCAGGATCCAGAGGACAGGTCAAGCTGAAGCTTGACACTCCAGTGAAACCGCTCCTAGCTTTGTTTCCCCAATGTCTATAAACAAAGTCTTGACATCTGAAATTACATCTCTATATTTTAGTCATGTTTTCTCAGGAGTTTTAAAAATTATGAATGCGACTTTACTCCAAAAATTCGTTTTGGAAGAAGGAGGTGGTCAAAAAAGGATTAGTATTGACAGGGTCTGTCGCTTAAGTCTGTTTATGCGTATGCACTCATACGAGCTTGGGCAACAGACTTGACACTTGTGTAAACCATGGTTTAAAAACTTCTAAGCTAAAGGAGTGGCCATGAAAAGAATTTCTATTCTTCTCTTAATATCTTTGTTTTTTATTTTCGGCTGTGGCAAAAAGGAGGAGGTTAAGACCGAAAAAGCTGAAGAGAAATCAGCTGAAGCTGCCCCGCCGGAGACTCCCAAGAAAGAAATCTCACAGGAGCCTTTAGTTCGTGAAAAGAATCCTATCGTGGTGATGGAAACTAATCACGGCACCATTGAGATCGAGCTTTACTGGAAGGAATCTCCCAAACTTGCGGAAAATTTTTTAAGATTGGTCAACAGTGGATTCTACAGTGGCTTGACTTTTCATCGCATCGTGCCCGGTTTCGTCATTCAGGGTGGTGATCCCACAGGCACAGGATCTGGTGGACCAGGCTATAACCTACCGGACGAATCTACGGTTAAAAAGCATGAGCGCGGAGCTATCGCTATGGCAAGATCCGCACTGGGTAATAGCGGCAGCCAGTTTTACATCTGCTTGTCAACCGAGAGAACCGCTCGTCTTGATCAAATGGGTTTCACTGTCTTTGCTCATATAATTAAAGGGATGGATGTGGTGGACAAAATCGAAAAGGTGCCAAACTCGGGTCAGCCAGAAAATCGAGCTTTAGAGAAGGTGGTTATGACTAAAGTGTATGAGAAGAAGTAAGTCTAATGGTAATGGATTTTTGGGGACAGGATTTGTCCCTGTCCCCAGATTACCAGCCCAAGGAGAGGGAGATTTGATATGACCGTGAAGGAATCTGTGGGAGAAGTGTTTTATACGGCTTTTAAATCTTTAAGCCGACAGCAGAAGGAACTCCTGTTGGAGAGAATGCTTCGGGATTCGGAGTTCCGTGAGGACCTCTTGGACATTGCCCTTATTGAAGAAGCGAAAACAGAGGGTGGGAGGCGCATAACCGCTCGTCAATATTTTTCAAAACGACGATCGAAAAATAGAAGGTCCTAAGCATGTCTTACGCGGTCCTTCTTTCTTCACATGCTCAGCGAGACTTAGACCGTCTGGTTGGAACAACTCTACTCCGCCTGGAAAAGGCAATACTTAAGCTGGAAAGTGATCCACGTCCCCATGAAGCCAAGAAGTTAAAGGGAGCCACCAGATACTGGCGAGTGCGAGTAGGAGATTATCGGGTCCTTTATGAAATTGAGGATGAAGCTAGAAGAGTTGTCGTTCATCGAATTGCACATCGCCGAGAAATATACCGCTAAAATTTTTTGATGTTTCGACAATAGTCTCAATATCTACCAAAGACGGGAAAATTGGCAAATGGTAAAATTTGAGACTGTGAATAAAACTGAGCTTTTTCTCAGTCTCAGCTCTCCGTCTCAGTCTTTTTTGATGTATTCAATTTCTGATGTTTTCTTTTTGTTATTTCATATAACAGGATTCCTCCAGCTACCGAGGCATTCAAAGATTCGGCTCTGCCGAAAATGGGGATTCGGATGATTTCGTCCGAAAGCTCAAGCAGGTTCTTATTTAAGCCTTCGGATTCGCTTCCGATCAAAAGGCAAATCCCTTCAGAATAGTCCAATTTGTCCAAATCTTTACCCTCTTTTGCATCCGTGCCATAGATTTTGAAATTTCGTTTTTTTAACTGGGGAATGATCTTTTCTAAATTAATTTCATCGAAAATCGGCAGATGAAAGATCGAACCCATAGTGGAGCGGACAACCTTGGGATTATATAATTCCACGGTATCTGAGGATAAGATCACCCCATCGATTCCAAATGCATCTGCCGTTCTTATCAAAGTCCCCACATTTCCCGGGTCTCTGATCGCATCTAAAGCTAATATTATATTGGAATCTTCAGACCAAAGCTCATCTAAAGAGAATTCCTTGATCTTCACCACACAGATGATTCCTTGAGGAGTTACCGTGTCCGAAAGCTTTTTTACTTCTTCAGATTTTACCGGAATGGTTTTGACGTTTTTGCTTTCAAGTTTTTGTAAAAGTTTTTTCCCGGTGGATGATTTTTGAAATGAGCTGGTGAAAAGAACGGATTCTGTTTCCCAATCTGAGTTTGCCAGCTCTTCACAAAGGCGCATTCCTTCAATTAGAAATCTTTTTTGTGCCCTTCGCCCTTTTTGAGTTTTAAGCTTCAAAAGTTCTTTGAATATCTTTTTTGAAAACATACAAAAAGTCTCTCTAACATCCAGAATAGTAGTATCTCTAAAATTTAAAGATGGCAAAAATCCGTATTATTGTTCTAAGTGACTTTAGTCACGTTTTGTAGTTTACGCCACTAAAGTGGCTGGGAACTACTCGGTGCACTCAGAAGAAGCTTGTCGTGTTTCCATGCAAAACCTGACCTATTTCAACAAATCTCTTATTTTCCTGCTTGTCCCTTCTATAGGATGGTTAGATACTATTCTCTTCAGATGAAGATAATTCTTCATTCCTCTTTCAGATTCTTTTATCCATCTTTTGGCAAATAACCCGTCTTCAATTTCTTTTAGGATTTTTTTCATCTGTTTTTTCACTCGATCATCAATCACTCTCTTCCCTACAAGGTAGGAACCATATTCTGCCGTTTTGCTGATTCTGTCGAACATTCCCGCTATTCCATGGAACTTTATGGTATTGACAATAAAATCCAGCTGATGCACACATTCCAAATAAGCATTCTCCGGAGGAAGTCCCGATTCCACCAAAGTCTCAAACCCAGCCTTCAAAAGCTCGGTTAATCCTCCGCATAAGACCACCTGCTCCCCAAAGAGATCGCCGATAGATTCGTCTCTAAAAGTCGTCTCGATAGCACCTGCTTTTGTAGATCCAATGGCTTTAGCATAAGCTAAAGCTTTTTCTTTAGCTTTTCCACTGTAGTTTTGTTGAACTGCAACAAAACATGGCACTCCCTTTTTTTCCAAGAAAAACTCCCTTATCACATCTCCGGGAGCATGGGGAGCGACCATGATTACGTCCACATCCTTGGGAGGGACGATAAGCTGGAAATATATGGAAAATCCACAGGCAAAAAGTAAAGTCTTGCCTTCGGACAAATTTTTCTTCAATTGGTCATCATAAATCCTCTTGTGAAGATGATCAGGGGCTAAGACCGAAATGATTTGCCCCAGCTTTGCGGCTTTTTCTGTAGAGTAAACTTCAAAGCCGTCTTTTTGGGCAGTTTTTATGCTTTTACTTTTTTGGGGCAAGCCAACTATTACCCGAAGCCCGCTATCTTTCAAATTTAAAGCTTGTGCTCTCCCCTGACTTCCATAACCAATGATGGCAAGGGGTATTCCCTTCAAGTATTTCAAATCCGCATCTTTGTTTTTGTATATCTTCAAAATCGGTTTCCTCTTAATTCAGTGTTTATCGGTTTCGGCTTGGGTTTCGGTTACGTATCGGCTAAAAAGTCATCGTTAATCGTCTGAAACACGATATACGAAACCGAGAGACGATAAACGATACGTAGCCGACTTGTAGTGAGCGTAGCGAATCTAAACCTTTCTAAAACGAAACCCATAACTTCACTATTTCTTTGCTTTAATCAGAAGAACGACTCCCAAGATGAAAAAGAGAATGTTGGCGCTCCAGGCCGCAAAAAATGGTGGTAATCTTTCAGAGTAGCCGAAGGATTGTCCCATCCGGACCAAAGTGTAATACACAAAACTAATGAATAGGCTAATGGCAAAGCCAATGGCAACTCCAGATCTTTTGGGATTGGCGGCGAGGGGAGCACCGAAAAGGACGATGAGGAAATTCACGAATGGAAATGAGATCTTAAAAAAAAGATCCGTGGTTTCTTTGGCTACGTCCTGTCCACTTCTTTCTTTGATTTTAACATAATCCGAAAGCTCAAAATATCCCATCTCCTCTGGTTTCTTTTGTCTTTGGGCAAGCGCTTCTGGTGTTATTTTTAGATCAAGCCTTAAAAGCTTATCAAAGGTCTGATATTTCTCTATGCCCGTCTGTTCGCCTAAAGCGGCGGATTCAGGGCGAACAGATTCTGGGGGTAATTTGAGTTCTTTCAAGGAATCCGCAAAGATTCTTTCTCTCCCCTCTTCAAAAAGCCAGCCATTTCCCTTCCAGCTAATCTTCTTTGCCTGTATCTCTTCTTTGAGTCGATTGTTTTCAAATTGCTGAACCAAAACGCCGCTGCCGGTTTTCTCCTTAGTGTTATAAACATCCAAGTGAAATATTCTATCATTTCCTCCCTGAACGAAGATATTGTGAATTAAAACATTTTTTTCTTTAGCTTCCTTCTCGATTTCCACGGTCTTGACCTCTGTCATCTTCTGGTAGGTGAAGGGGACAATCGATCCTCCAAAGACTATGGTGACCAGGCTTATCAAAAAAGCTAAAACAAATAAAGGAAAAAGGATTCGGTAGAGACTTATTCCCGCTGATTTCATAGCTAAAAGCTCATTATGTTTTGCCAATTGCCCTAAGGAGAAAAGAGAGGATAGAAGCATAGCTACCGGAAGGGATAGGACGATTATATAAGGAGTATAGTAAAAATAATACTTTATGACTATGAAAAACGTAGCATGTCTATCAATAAAGGTGTCCAGATGCTCGACCAAATCCACCACCAGGAAGATTACCCAGAACGCAATTAGGCTGAAAAGCAAAGCATAGAAAAACTGCCGAATTAAATATCTATCTAATATCTGCATTTATTTGTAATACGAGGCTTCCCCCCTCACCCTACCCTCTCCCACAAGGGGAGAGGGAACTTCATAAATTCCCCTCCCTCGATGGGAGGGGATAAGGGGAGGGTGAATATGTCAATTCATTAAATTCGTTTGCTTTAATCATGTCTCGAAGTTCGTTTATCGGTGGCGAAGCTCGTATCGAGGCTCGTGTTTCGTTAATCGAAGCTCGAAAGATAACTTCACTTTTCTTAACAAAAAGATTTAGCCTACCTACTGTATACTGCCTACTGTTTCTCTTTACAAAAGTAAAGACGTTCGCATTAAGTATACTTCACTTTTTTTCTATCATTTCCGTTTTTCTGAACTTTTTTGGTATAAATTTCTTCGTCCATTTCCAGGAGATGAAAGTAGTCTCTTTTGCGGATTTTATCAAGATGTAGATTCCCGCCCCTCCGATCAAAATATTGGCGGACCACATGGCCCAAAAGGCGGGGATCAGTTGCCGGTCCGCTAACTCTTCCCCTCCGATCAAAAATGCCCAATAGAGAACAAAGAATCCCAGACTCAACCCCAAACCGACCGCCATCCCTCCCTTTCTGGCCATTATTCCCAAAGGTGCTCCCACCAAGATGAAGACCACACATGCCACAGGCAGAGCATATTTTTTGTGAACCTCCACCCACAAGCTGTTTATCTGTCTTTTTTGACTGTAGATATTTTGCTCTTCGCTTTCAAGTTGGCTGAAAACGTTTCTGTTATTTTTTGTTAAATATTCGAGAGCTTCCTTTTTTGTTATCGGGGGTAGATCTTTAGATTGAAAAGTCTTTCTTTCTTCAAGAATTCTAGATAGAGATAGATTAACTTGCTTCAGGATCTGGGCTTGGGAGGTTTTCGCACTTACCTCCAGTCCTTTGATATCTTCAATCATCTGATTGGCGCTTTTTTCGCGATCGGTGCGATATTCCGAGGTGGTGCGCACCAACTTGTCCCCCACATCCCGAATGTAGAGGATCTGCTTGTCGAAGCTCACCCGTCGATATTTATTGGGATCCTTTTCATCGGTCTCATGAATCTCCCCATTGAAAAGATAAAGGATGAGAGTGTTGCCGTCTGGGCTGAATTCAACCCGACCCTTTTCAGCGATGATGGTGCGAGGGAGACGCCGGTCCTTCTGATCGTATATGGTGATACCTTCTATATCGGAGGAACGTGGATCTACCTTCTTTATTAGGATATGGTAACCCGGGATTTCGTCTATGAAAACATTTTCCTTCAAATTTACAGTGGGACGTTTTTGATGTATATCCGCCATTAAAAGGCGAGCCTTATGGTTGGCTTCGGGCAAGACCTGGTTGTTGAACACCACCATCCCAAAAGCAACCAAAAGAGAAGCCACCAGAGCAGGCAGGATTACCCTGTAAAGGCTCACCCCACTTGCCTTCAGAGCGGTGATCTCATTGTCCTGCGAAAGCCTTCCAAACGCCATCAAGGTGGAAACCAAAACCGCCATGGGAACCGCTAAAGCTACCATCCAGGCTAAGTTCAAAACAAATACCTGCAAGATGAGAAAGGCGTTCAAACCTTTGCCGATGACCATATTTAATACTTCTAAAATGAAATCCATGATCAGAATGAAAAGGATCACAAAGAGTCCAAAGAAAAAAGGTCCCAAATGTTCTTTAAAAATATAACGATACAATATTTTCATGTTAACCATCCTTACATTAAAATATAAATCCGACATCCCATTTTCACAAGCATTTTTATCCTTGACTTTGATCGACCTCATACGATATATTATTTAATCGTAAATCTTACCTTTGGCTTAGGGTGAGATGCTGAAAGTGTTTAGATTCAAGATTAAAACCTTGAAGCTTGAATAAGGAATATTGAATTTTGGAGAAAAAGAGAATGAAGACTTTGTTTGTCAAAGATCTGAAGCCCGGCTTGGAGTTGACCGAATTTTTCGTGCTTCGGAAAAAGGAGCTTAAAGAATATGACGGACAGAGATTTTTAAAATTGGAGCTGGGGGATAAGTCTGGAAGGATCAATGCGGTCCTATGGGATAATATAGACCAAGCCTATGAGAATGCCGAAGTGGGGGAGATGGTGAAGGTGAAAGGCTGGGTCACCACCTATAAAGAAACGCCTCAGCTTAAGGTGGATAAGATAAGAAAGGCAAAGGATGGAGAGATAGATTTGGTCGATTTCCTACCTGCGACAGACAGGGATTTTAACTTGCTTTTTGATGATTTTAAAAACGTCGTTCAAACTATTGAAAATTTCCATTTGAAAAGATTACTTGAGCTTTTAATTGAGGATTTTTCTTTCATGGAGAAATTCAAGCGTGCCCCAGGTGGTAAGCTTTGGCATCATGCACGACTTGGCGGGCTTTTGGAACATACCCTGAAAGTCGTTTCCATCTGTGAAAAGGCGGCCCAGATGTATGATTTGGTGGATCGGGACCTGTTGATCACCGGGGCTTTAGTGCATGACGTCGGAAAGGTCAGCTCATATTCTGCGGATGGATTTTTCGATTACACCGATGAGGGGCGGCTTTTGGGTCATATAGTCTCCGGGGATGAGCTGATCGACAGAACGATCCAAAAGATTGCAGGCTTTCCCCAAGATTTAGCCCTTAAGCTTAAGCATCTGATTTTGTCCCATCAGGGGCAATTGGAGCAGGCGTCACCTGTGGTTCCTCAAACCATCGAGGCCATAATTTTGCATTATGCGGATGAGTTGGATGCCGAGGCGGATGCTTTCTCTCATATAATCAAGACTCAGAAAACTAAAGGAAAAAAATGGAGCGACTGGGTGCATCTGATTAACAGATTTATTTATTTAGGGGAGGATGAGGAGGACTAAAATTAAAAATTTAAAAAGCAAAATTCAAAATTAATGCACATGCATAAGATGAACTATCGTTGTGAGGATCCCCCCATTCTGTGGAACACGCTCATTTCGGTCGCTCGCAATGAAAATGTAGAATTTCTTAGTGCGATTGCTATGAAACACTGAAGGAATTGAAATTTCGAATTTTTCATTTTGCATTTTGATTTGGAGGTAGGATGGGCTTTCTTAACTTGGTTTCCAATGATATTGGAATAGATTTAGGAACAGCAAATACCTTGGTCTTTGTAAGGGGGCAGGGGATTGTGTTAAACGAGCCTTCGATAGTAACTATTGAGGTAAGCTCCAAGAAGGTTTTGGCGGTTGGCTCCGAGGCCAAGGAGATGGTGGGGAGAACCCCCGGGGAGATAATGACCATAAGACCCCTAAAAGATGGAGTGATAGCCGACTTTGAGATAACCGAGAAGCTTTTGTCGAATTTTATCCGGCGGGTGGTAAAACACAGATACCTGATGAAGCCCCGGGTGGTCATCTCCGTTCCTTCAGGGATAACCGAGGTGGAAAAAAGGGCGGTGCGAGATTCGGCTGAAAATGCGGGAGCCAGGGAGGTTTTTCTGATCCAGGAGCCTATGGCCGCCGCCATCGGGGTGGGGCTGCCGGTTCATCTCCCTTCCGGGATCATGGTCATCGACATAGGAGGGGGTACCTCAGAGATAGCGGTGATAGCCTTAAATGGCATCGTTAACAATATCTCCATCCGCATCGGTGGGAATGAGATGGATGAGGCGATAATGCTTTATTTGAAGAAGAATTATAATCTTTTGATCGGGGAGAGAACGGCCGAGGAAATAAAAATAAAAATTGGCTCGGCCTATCCTCTGGATGAGGAGGAGAGCATGGAGATAAAAGGGAGGGATCTGGTGGCAGGAATCCCCAAGACCATGAAGCTAAGCTCGGTGCAGGTCCGGGAGGCTATGAGCGAGCCGGTAGATTCGATCATCCAGGCGGTAAGACAAGCTTTGGAAGAAACCCCACCTGAGCTGGCCGCAGATATTCTGGATAAAGGGATAATCGTCACCGGCGGTGGAGCCCTTTTGAAAGGAATGGATAAAAGGCTGAGAGAGGAGACCAATCTCGCCATAAATATCGCAGAAGATCCTTTAACCTGCGTGGTCAGAGGCACTGGAAAAGTTTTGGAGGACATGAGCCATTTTTCAAAAGTTCTGATCAAAAGCCGACGGGACTAAGTCGGTTCACCGTTCATGGTTCCTAGTTCGTAGTTCTAACCGTTTGGAAAGTAAAAGAAAAAAACAGGTTTTGCAAAAGATAGGCAAACTTGATTTAAGTCGAGTTTCCCTTTCTTTTATACCTGGTCAGGCAGGGTTGAACTCCTGCCTCAACCTGCTCCAAGTTTTTAATAGTGATTTCTTATTGATTTTACTATAGACAAAAACCCAAAGTGATTTACTTCTTTGGGTTTTTGCTTCGGGGTCATGATTTGGCAGTTCCATCCGATAAGTTAGCTGATAAGAAGACGATACAAGTTCCACAATTCTGTTCAAATTCAAAAAATCTTTTTGGCTTTATCTTCATCTGGTTTGATTTGCAGAATATCTCCATTGCGCCCAATGAGAAAAAAATGAATTTTCGCTCTCTTTCGGAAAATGTGTATGTTCATAATTTTGTTCCTATAGTAACGGACATTTGGTAAACCAATTCCGTAATACCCATGTTCCTGTTTCATCCTGAGTGAAATTTGTCCAATCACTCGAGTAAACCAACTATATCTTTGAGACGATATTCTCTTTTTACTTTTCTGCTGTCCCTTTTTGGGACTTTTTTGGTAAGTTTCACTGGGGAATCCTTTGCACTCAATAAACCAATATCTGCAAGCCTCTTTGTTTCTTCTTTGAATGTCCACGCCGTGTAACTGATCTGTTTGGGGGATAGATTCTGTATGTCCTGTTGAATCTAACCAGTTCAAAAGTCGGTTCTTTACTTGTTTTTCATGATACCATTGCATAACTTCTCTCATTATCTTTTCTTTGGAAGTGCCAACTTTCAAAAAAAGTTAGACAACTTGAAAAGATTGTCCCAACCTGCGAAAAGTGGAAACATCGTCCTGTTCCAGCTTTCGTCTGATCTCTTCAAAGTGCCTGACCGTTTCTTCGGAATAGAGGCGTTCTCCACAATGCAAGCAGACGTCTGCCCTTACTTTCATCACCGCGGTATTAGCCCCGCCTCTCAAAAGTTTTTCAACTTCCTTTTCCACTAATTCTCCACCACATACTGGACATTTTTCAAATGGTTTCATTACTTACCCCGTCAGTCACCTATTATCCGATTGATTCTTTTCAAGGTAGACTCACCGACATTGGTCTTTTCTCTTTGAGGGCACTAACCTTCAGGATGGAAAACCCAATGACATTACCCGCCGCATCAACTTTCTCCATCACTGCGTCATTTTTTGTCTCTCGAAAATATCCTTTTTTTCGCTCAAAAAGGACTTCCAGATAATCACCTTCAGGATCATACCAGACTCTTATTCTTTTAGCCATAATACCTTTCATCTCCGCATCATCACCCAATTATTAGGATAATTCTTGAAAATGTCAACGATAAAAATAGTTTTTTCATAGAAAGCAAAACGCCAGCCACATTTATCCCAGAACCTAACTTAAGTTAGGTTCTGGATTAAAAAAGCTGGCGTTATATCTGTAACCTGTTGACTTCTGGCTTTAGAAACTCAGCACCAGGCTGAACCTATGGGCGTTTTCTAATCTGCCCAGATCTGCCCAGGCATAGTTGATCCCGATAGTTCCAAATCCGGAGATCTCAAAGTCATAGCCACCCCCAAGGGCTAAACCTTCTTCATCCGCTCTCATTTTGTATCCGGCTCTGACAGCCAGACGGTTTTGCCAGGTATACTCAAACCCAAGGCTTGCCTGCTGACCCCGGTCGCGGGTATTGTATCCATCAAGTGTCGTTAGAAGTTTACTCTGTTCGTTGAACTCAAAATCGTAAGCTACTCCTAACCGGAAGCTTAATGGCAAAGGCTGAGATTGGGTCTCCTTCTTTATTAGAATCGGGGCGGTTGAGGGATTATTGTCTTCGTCGAACGTCGTTTCCAGTTCGCTTCCGTCAAACTTCGTGTCGGTTCCGAAGTTTCTGGTGGACATGGCTATCCTAAGGCTTTTATAACCGGTGTAGTATAAAGTGCCAAAGTCGAAAGCGATAGCGTTGGCGGAAAGCTGGGATATTTTCTCCCTTATGTATTTGGCGGTCACTCCGAAGGCAAACCGGTTGGTCAGCTGATAGGCATTGGTGATTCCCACTACCCAGCCATTCGCCCCAAATATCTCTCCGGTTCCGTCTGGTTGCTCTAAGGTGGTCTTCTCCATGTCACCCATAGTCAAGATCGCCACGTGAACTCCAACGTTTCCAAATCCGTGAAGGGGAGTTTCGTATGCCAGGTAGTTATATTTAATATCTGCGACCCAGTCTGTATAGCTAAACGCCAGGTTAGCTTTATCCATGTTAGCTATCCCTGCGGGATTATAATAAAGAGCCATCGCTCCCCGGGTAACGGCTACATTCGCCCCTCCTAAACCCACCGCTCGAGCGTCCACATCCATTTTGAGAAACTGAGCACCGGACGTTCCCAGATTGTCGAATTCCGCAGACCGGACTGAACCTGCAAAACACAAGATCGATGCCGTCACCCAAAATATAAGGAATCTTTTCATCGTAATTTACCTCCTCTTTTGTTTTGTCGATTAGCGCACCACCGCGAACTTTCCGATCTTCTCTCCGTATGGTGAATCCACATGGTAGATGTAAACGCCGGAAGCGATCTTTTGGTTGTTTTTGGTCAAAAGGTCCCAGTTCTCATTCCCATCTAATTCCGGACTGTCATGTTCCAGGGTGCGAAGATGATCGCCAGAGAGAGTGTATATCCTGATGGTGCACTTGTCGGGAAGATGAGTAAAGGCAATACGGGAATAATCTCCACTGGGCTCCCAGTTGTTTCGAACAATGTAAGGATTAGGCACAACTTTGATGTTGCCCAAGTTCACCTGAGAGGAGGAAATGACCTCCTTCTTGGTGGTTTTGAAGGTGAAGGTATCTGTCGGGAGATTTACGAAATAGGGAGTTATTCGGAAAATGTCGCCGTTTGTCCAGGTGCGCGGATTTCCTTGGGCATCTGTTAGAGCTTGAGACCAGCTTGCGTAAAGGATGTCAAATTCTGCATTGTCGTTAGAAAGGTTTTTGGTGGCATATTGCTCCCGTGCGGTGTCACTATAATCGCTCAAAAGAATAAACAGATACTCACGCCCTCCCGTGTTGTCGCCGCCCGTAGCGTCGGGATCCCATGTGCTGTCGAATACCGCTGATCCGGTCCACTCCACAAAGGCTACGTTTATCTGTCTCTCTGGGTCAGAAGTAACATCCCAGGCGGTAAAAGGAACTTTGAAAAACCCGCCATAAGCATAACCCGGACGAACATATCTATAACCAGATTGCCTTTGTGTATCGCTGAACCTTAACTCGACCTTCACATAATCCGCTGCAGCCACGCCACCACCCCACCCCCAGTCAACTCCTATTACCCATCCCCCATCCCCCACGAACCATTTATTATTAGATGGCAGGTACTCCCAGGAGGCAATTCCTGGACTTGGGCCGATAGTTTTCACCACCATCCCGTTTACCACTGGATAGTCGTCGTTACCAGCTTGATTACTCATGCTGTCTAAAATATTTTTACCCGTTTGCAGGTCTTTCAGATACCAGAGAAGTGGGGGTGTGCCCTCGTAGAATCCCACCTGATACGGATGTCCGGTCACGCTGTCGGGCTGAGCAACTAAGACTGTGACTGAACCATCGCTACTTCCAGCCACATGCTGGACATCGTAAACTGAGGCTTCTTGAAGACCGGTGGAATTTGAACGCGGAGTAACCGCTATTCCCTTTATTCCATTCTCCAGACTACGAGGGGAGGAGAAAGGTTGAAAATCGTAGGCGATGACATCGTAGTAGTAGGTCATTCCATTAATCAAGCCGGTGTCGGTATAAGCGTATGCCAACTCCCCATTTTTCCCTTCAGGTTCCTCTAAGTGTCCAGTAATCTCGAAGATTACATCCTCAGACGGCACATAAGTGGAATCGGTTCCTTTAAAATTGATCACCATTCCGCCAACCAAAAGATTGCATCCGTCAAAGTAGTTATCGTAGGTTCCATCAGCTATATGGGCGGAGTCATTCCGACTGGTGAACGTGGCATCAAATACCTCGAAAACGTAGGGTGGCTCACCAGTGTTGTACCAGTGATCTGCTTCCTCTGTGGGTGGAACACCAACTCCTAAAGTCAGGTCAGTTACGGAAAAGGAAGTATCTTTCTTAACCTGCACCAGATATTGATGACCATTAAACAGCGATGTTCCGCCATAAGCCAAGATATAATCTTCTGTGTTGACCTGATCGTAGCTGACTGTGCCTTCAAACGGATGACCAGACAATTGTTTGATGTCCACATGCCGTGGGGTAACGCTGGTTTTGTCCCAAGAGGCTAAAAGCTGGAAGGTTCCAGGAAGACCAGTGGTGCTTCGGTAAAGCTTATATCCTTCGAAATCCATCTCTTTGTAATTGGGGTCATACAAGGGATTGGTAGGATCGCTGGTGAATTTATAATATGGATCTTTGGAAAGCTCCGCCATATTATCCCAACTGATGAAGACCTTTTTGTCGTCCGGAACCACAGTGGTGTGAGGCTTATCCGGAGGTCGGGGAAGAATGAAGCCGATGTCGTAAATGGATTGGGCTATGTCTGCAATTTTAGGAAGCTGAACCGAATCTGGAGCCATCATTACCGCCACCACCACCCTGACCGTGTCACCTACCACGGTATCGATGCTGGCTATCTGCAATGAGGAATCGGTGGAATTCCAACGCCACACGGTATCGATCACTGTCTGCCCCACCGGGGCTAAAAGAAATGGTCCGGTGTTTTGAAAAATTCTTTGATCTACCGGAGTAGTTCCTGTTCCCAGGTCAAAGGGACCGTATTCTTGGTTTGTCACGTCCGGGTAGTTGTGACCAGCCATGATCAGAAATTTTTCTGGCTCGGTATCCGGGTCGCCCGACTGCAAATTTGAGGTCTTAAAAGAGGTCAGCCCTAAAGACTTTCCTTTTCTTACGTCTTTTACCCACACCCCATCATTGTGCACGTTTATGGAATCTTCGCTGATCTGGTCATCTCCATTCAAGTCCACATCATAGGTGGCTTTTGGACTTTCCAAGAATTTAAACGCCAGAAATCCGGGAACCCTGTCAAAACCCTGTTCCGCCATATCGCTGTCATATTCATACCCCAGGTTTCTGCTGTGGTCAAAGCCTACCAGGTCGTCGTTGGCAGTGGGACCCACATCTCCATCGCACATCACGGTGATAAAACAGTTTCGTATGGGCGCCTTATCCTCTCTTATGTTTATGATCTGGTAGACGAAGAAGTGTATGGTCTTATTGTTCGCATAGTTCCAGGAATGGGTTCGCTGGATGACCTTAACCCCCAAACCATATTTGGCGAGATCCTTTCCATTTCCGGCATTGGAATTCTTGCCGGTGTCCCATCTGGTAGCGTCCTGATCGTCATATTCGGTATAACTGTCCTCAATGCCAACAATGAGTGGATTCCCCTGAGCATCCTTCAAGGGCCAGAAATCCTTGCTGGAATAATCTTCTGGATGATCGCTGATGTAAATGTCGGCCAATCCGGAGAACTCCTCTGCGCCTCCGCTGGGATTGTATCCGATCACCACTCGAGGGTCGGTTATAGTATTATAGAGGACGCTATCTCTGACGAAACCATACTTTTTGTAAGCGAAGGTTTGCAGACTCTTGTTATTCACCGTTCCACCAACCCAGATGCCAGCACCATATATATAGAACTCATTTGAACCCTTAGGCCATTCCCCGCCAGCTGCTCCGAGATCAACGAACTGACCGAAAACTGCATAGTTGGTCATGGGAACCCTGAAATCATTGATGTCCAAACCGTGCCTGAAGTACTTGGTTCCAAAATGCGCAGTCTGGGCCATCTTTCCTAAGGGTGGGGAAGCTTCCTGGCTTCCCTTTCGAGCCTGACTTGGGATAGGCAGCAGGATAAAAAGGAAGAGGCATAGAAAGACAAACCCAGCTAAGAGTGCACGTTTTTTAACTAATTTCTCCATGTCAAAACTCCTTTTCAAGGTTTTCTTTTTTTGTATCAACGTTTGCTACATATTAAATTGCCCCTTAGAAGGCCATGTAAAAGCCGACTTTGATCTGGCGAGGAGGCCCATAATTCATGGGGTCTTTAGCATATAATTTATAGGCATTGCTATAGGCCACATATTGTTCCTGTGCACTTATCACCCCATCTTTATTGGTGTCCTTTGCCTTTATCCAATTCCAGTAAGCATGAGTGGAATCTTCTCCCGGGGCTATTACTGCTGCGGGATCCAACCGATAGCCGTCATCGTCGGGACGACCAGTCGCGGGATAGACATTTAAGATATCGATCCGATTAAACAGGTTGAACACCTGGACGAAGAAGTTAAACTCTTTCCCCCAGATCTCGAAGCTTTTGTCCAGCGTCAAGTCCGTATTATAAGTCCAGGGTTTACGATATTCGTTGGTGCGTCCCACCCGGTTCCCCTTGTAATCTCTTTTGGTGTAAGGAAGACCACTGCCGGCTTCGGAGATAACGTTTATTCCAAACATTCGTAACGGCGCCAGCTTGAAGTTTTCTGGAAATCTAAAATCCGCTTGTAACACCAAACTATGTCTTTGATCGAAATCCAAAGGATTGACGCTCTGCGGAAAAGTTCTGGACAAGCCGGTGACCGGGTCGGTGGCGTCACGAGAATGATACTCATACTGGTCGTAGGAATCAGAGTTGGTTCCTTCTGCATATTGCAAAACATAAGAAAAGTCGAAGGAAAAGTATTTTCTCGGGCGCTGGGATAGGGTTATCTCCATCCCCTTTACGTTGGCATAATCTAAGTTCTTGTATACGTCATAGGGCTGGGGCACGATGAAGATCCTTTCGAACTGGGTCATGTTGTAGACGTCCTTATAATATGCGGTGATATTAAACTTCAAATCACGGGTCATGGCACGGGTTAGACCCAACTCATACTGGATGTTTCTGCTCGGCTGTAATTCGGGATTTCCCACCTGTTGGTTTGCCCTCTGCAGATTAGGTGCCAAGGAGAGGTACAGGTCATGGAAGGTGGGCTCTTGAGTAAAATGTCCATAATTGAAGAAGATGGTCATCTTGTCAGAAACAGGATGGGAGATTCCCAGTCTGGGACTGAAGGTAAAGTTATCCTTAACTTTATTGGTTCTTCCCCCACCAACTGCTAAATCAGGTCTGGTTGGCACCTCTGTATCGCTGGGCCAAGCCTTGGCATCCTTGGAAAGATAGTCCAGTCTGGCTCCCACATTGACCACCAAACCCTGGAATTCAATCTTATCCTGAAGGTAAAAAGCACCACCCTTAGGTTTATATTCATAGATATCTATGAAAGGTTGGGCATCCCAGGGAAGACTGTTGTAGTGCCGGGTGATCTTATAGGAGTTGACCTCAAACCCGGATTTAACCTGATTGTGGAAATCCACCTGGCTGGTTAAGTCAAATTTTGCGGTATAGACGTCACTTCTTCTGGTTTGATAATTCCTGGTGTCGTAGCTTGACCAGAACAGATTATCCACCGCCAGAGGAAAGTTTTGGCTCTGTTGGCGCTCCCGGTATCGGTCCCACACGCTGGTATCAGGCGTTGGGGCGGCGAATTTGTAGTCTTTCCACCACTGGCCATCCCAAATTTCATCCTCATGTGCTTTCACAAAAGCTATTGAATCTGCGGGTGTGGTTGTCCGTTCTCCAGCGGCACGTTCCAACAAGCTTCTGTCTTTGAGCCTACCTATGGTGTAATCGTTGCGAAAGAAGCCAAGCCTGATCTCATAAAAAGTGCTTTTGGAAACAGAATGGGTCAAAGCCATATAGAATTGCTCGGCTTTCTCCAGAGTGCAATCAAAACCATTTAGATTGAAGAGCCAACTATGGTCATACCTCTGATATTGCCTCCTATTAACGAAGCCGCCTGTGCGCAGGGTAATCCCAGGGGTTAGCTTAAAAGTCAGCTTGCCTTGAGTGCGGTAGGTCTGTTGCTCGTGGTGAGGAAGCTGGTGAAGTCGAGGCTCCCAATCGTCTGTCAGATATAGATTACCCCCAAAATAATAGCTAACCTTCTCCTTTGTGCCGGGCAAAGGACCTCCCAAGCTCAAGAAGTGCTCATTAGTCCCCAGGTCGTATTTGTCTCCCAAAATTTGATCCGTGGAGTACTGATATCTTCCAGAGAGTTTCGCTCCCCCTTCCTGAGTGACATAATTAACAATGCCCGACATAGCATTGCCATATTCGGCGTTGAACCCGCTGGTGATCAGTTGGGACTCGGAGATGGTAAAATGATTCAAATTGGTAGCTTGACCTGCCAGGATGGGATCAGTGATGGATAGCCCGTCTACCATGTAAACCACCTCTTCGGGGCGTCCCCCTCTCAAAGTTATACCAGGATTAGCGGTATCATCCACTCTGTCCCCTTCGTTACCTATCACGGTCCCTTGTGTTCCCTGATTGATTGGACCACCGATCGGATCGAAAACCACACCCGGAGTCCGCTGAATAATTCCGTCGGTATTGATCACCGGACGGTGGATTACATCCACGGCCGTGGTTATATGGGCGGTGGAAGTTAGGTCCGGCTCGAATATAGGTCGCTCCGCGGTCACGGTGACACCTCCCATCTCCACCGCCTTGGAGGTCAGCCCAAAATCGATGGTGGTGGTTAAATCCAACAACACCTGAACCTGGTCAATCTCCACCGGTGCGTAACCTATAAGAGTGGCTTTTAACTTGTAAACTCCGGGAGGCACATTAAGAATAAAATATTCGCCTTTTTCATTTGCAGCCGCTCCCATGGTGGTTCCCACGATTACTACAGCCACCCCGGGCAGCCGCTCACCGGTATCCTTGTCTTTAGCTATCCCTGCTATCTTTCCCGTGGTTCCAGCCCAGAGAGGATGTCGAATTTGAACCATAGGAAGGGTAAGCAAAAACAACAAAGACAAAAGGAATACCGAAATCCATTTGCAGATCACTCTTTTATTCACTGTTATTCCCTCCTCAGAAATGAAAGTTTTGTTTTAACGGTTAACGCAAAAAGTTTAGCAAAACAATTTGATAGATCACCTCCCTTTAAGACATTGATATGTATGGGCAATTATTTAGAGCTATCCAGA
>Ga0315289_10001181_pt1 | contig 40904 bp, 46 predicted proteins | sample YL17G11_40_MG_FD_203452 | JGI IMG/M metagenome (GOLD analysis project Ga0315289, IMG submission 203452) | Sediment microbial communities from Yellowstone Lake, YNP, Wyoming, USA - YL17G11_40 | ecosystem: Environmental > Aquatic > Freshwater > Lake > Sediment | place: USA: Wyoming | collected... | reverse complement strand
GGTTCAGGTGGGGGAAGAGTGATGGGATTGTATGGTCTGGGCATGTCCTTGTCTGTGGGATTGTATGGTCCGGGCATGTTCTTGTCTGTGGGTTCAGGTGGGGGAAGAGTGATGGGATTGTATGGTCCGGGCATGTCCTTGTCTGTGGGATTGTATGGTCCGGGCATGTTCTTGTCTGTGGGTTCAGGTGGGGGAAGAGTGATGGGAGCATCTTGATAGATGGGGATTTGCTTTACCCACATCTCATCGCGTGTAATTCCTTCACCCGTTTTGCGATATACCCTCTCCATGTATTTATAGAAATTTCCCTGGGCATCATACTTGGTGCGTTCCACACCCTTGAATTTTATTGGTTTATAATATATTTTGGCACCCATTTTGGTTTCAGCGGGAGGTTCTTCCCACCCCACTTGAACTCGGCGGCGATCAGGTATGGGGATGCGTCTCTCGGCTACTCGGCGGTATCCAAGGGCTCTCTCATTATTGCGTTCGTTATTAGATAGAAGCGTTGTTGGTTCCACGGGTTTCTTGCCTTCGCCGCGCACATATCTGTCTACGCGGTGGCCTTCACGGGTATAGCTTCGAACTGGGTGACGGTAGGGAGACTTTCTTGTCATTCAGCTCAACGATTTAAATAAACTTAGTAAGAATAAAAGGTTATCCTATGTTTCGTCTTCTTTCTCGTCATCGAAGTTTGTTAAATTTACTTGTACGCCGTCGGGTAGTGTCGGGGTGGGTGGTGGGTCCGCTTTTCGGGGTATCTTTCCCAGTTCCTCGGTGATTGATTCAAGTTCCCAGCCTAAGCCGAAGTTTGTGAGTTCTTCGCCTATCCGCATGAAGAGGCGGTAGTAGTCTACTTTGGTGGTCATCTTCATCTTAGGTGAGACTAGGATGGGTTCTCCGCCTCGGTAGTCCTCGTCGTTTGGCAGGTTGGTATAATAGGGGTGCTCTTGGGTGCCTAGCTTGATGCCGTTGACGGTGACGTAATCCCAATCCTCTATTTCTTCAGAGTATGTCGAGCTTTTTACATCCATTATCATCCGTATTATCCGCACTAGGTCAAGGTTGGTTGGGGGCGCTTCGGCGGTTACGGTCTTTCGTAGCTCCGAGACGATTTCCGCTATCTTCATCGTGGCCTCATTCTCAGCATCCTCCACGGCGTAGCGTACCTGCGGCGGAATCACGCCTAGTAGGGCGAGGACGGCTCCGGCGAATATCTCCTCGTTCCCCGAGGACTGGGCGGAGCAGCACCGTAGCTGTTGAACGCGGGCGACTAACTCGGGTTCAAGGTCGCCCCTGTATATGGGGTCGTTTCTATCGCGGTCTACTCCGCCGTTGTACTGGTTGGCGAATGGGTCAAAGGATTTACTCAACCTCGTTTTCCCTCTTCCAGTCCTCGTATGCCTTCTTCTTGTCGGGGTGCAGGAGCCCATCAATGGGCCCCGGCTTCTCGGGCTTCATGTCAACGCTTGCCCCGCGTTCAACCTGTGTGCCGTTGATGGCGTCGCGTCTGGCGCGTCCACCTACAGCGCAGTTATAATCTAGTTCATTACGTACAAAGGTTCTCCAGAAATTACTGTTGGGGGTTCTAAAGTCCCCGTAATTAAGAAGTGCTTTGTCGCCGGCGTCGATGACGGTGAAGCGCCTCATGTTGGTGCGTCCCTGCTGTACCTCACGTGTGTCGGTGCCTAGGTTATGTAGGAGTTTAGCGCCTTCATTTTTCTCGTCTTCACTCATGGTTTATCACAGTTTTATTACCTTCGTTACGAATAACATGGTAATTATGAGGGCAAAGCAGAATCCTCCCAGGAGAAACGTGGTTAAGTCGAACTTAGATTTGAGGGCGTTACCCACCTTTTTGGCGTAGTAGTCTATCATGCGTTCATCTGATTCCGTGTGTCGGCTCTCATTGCTTGCCCCGGCTAGTTCTGCGTCGGTGGGGTTTACGGGTTCTATGAGGATCCCCCACTCCGCATTCTCCACCTTCTCCTTTATCTCGGGGGTGACCTTCTTGTAGAGCTCTGCGCCCAGTATCTTCTCCAGGTAGACGCCGACGCCCATCGGGACAGGTACCCCGTTTTGTAATTTAGTGGTTTTGATGAGTGCTGTGTATGCGAAGAAGTACATTTTTCCGACGCCCTTCTCCATCCAGCCCCGGCCCTCGATGTCGAAGTGGCGGGTGATGCCCTTCTTCTTCCCCGACTCTAGGTGCAGGTCTGTTTCATTGATGATTGGCACTCGCTCTAGGCTGCCGTTGCGGGTGCTTAGCAGCAGCACCTCGGTCTTCTTCTTGCTTGATCTGAACCAGTTATCCCAGAACATTTACCGTGTCTCCTACGCGGTTGGAATCCTCGGGGGCTCCGTCTTCTTCTTCTGCCTATTTTCTCTGGCTTTTCGCCGTGCCTCTTGGTGGAAAGGATCATCGTATATGCGCGGTCGCCCCGCGGGTCGTTTCTCAGCCATGTTCTCACTGGATGAAAATAATGGCGTTCATTTGTTTAAGTCTATTGTTCTGAATAATTCTTAAAAATTCTGAATAGATATTATTAAATAATTCAGGATGCTGAGGTTACTCAATGGAGAAGATTAGGGATCACGTCGTCACCATTTTTGCGCGTTTTAAGGCTTTTCTTCGGCGCTGGGTTGGTCCCCCGGCGAAGAAAGAGATTAGGAGCTGGGTCGTGGATGACTCCCCCGCCCCCACCATGAAGGAGACAGGCGGTTCCCTCTGGGAACTGTGGGGCCGCTTCGCCGGGTTCTGGGCCCGCGTCCGCGCACGCGTATTCAGGGCCTTCGCCGCGGCGCTTACCCTAGTCTGGTTGGCCGCCGGCGTCCTCCTCTACTCAAACATCTGGTACCTGAACCTGATGCTGTATGTTATATTGATCCCGAATATCCTGATCCTACTCCACTATCTGAGGCTGACACGAAAATGAATGTGAAGAAGGAGGTTAAGGAAACGTTTTTTGCAGTGGGAAAAATATTAATGGTAGAGGTGATGATATTTACACTGCCAACCATTTTTATGTTTAGTGTGACGTTACTAGGAACCCAACCACCAATAGATGACCTTGGCTATATGAGATATTTAGCCGGTGCTTGGTTCGGGGTCGTATCATTAGGTAGTTTTCTGGTTTTGATTCCGGGTATGCATAATAAAAAATTCAGGGTAATTTTAGTCGATAAAGAGGATTCTAAGGGCGAGACATGTAATGCGTCTTCGTAGCGCTGGTTTACTCAGTATCGCCCTCTGCTTCTATTTCGTAGGCGCGCCATTATTGGATTCTCTGAGCGGTGTGGTTCCCTTCGCATCTATGATGGATATGATTATCGTGGGGCTCTTCTTGGGGTTGTTGCCGTGGTGGGAGGGCGCCGCATTCTACCTCTTCACGGCGGGGATTGACACCGCCCAGATTCTCGTCGAGGTCCCATATATGCAGGCTAAGTTTAGCGCACTTATTGCGGCGGCTCAAACTGTCACAAACTTTATTGCGTCTATATCGGTTCTTGGCTTCGTTACTCCGGATTGGATATTTATTGGAGCCATTTTTCTGATTATGGGAATCATATTTACCCTTTTCGTGAACGCCGTACTCAAATTATTAAAGGATGGCAAGACCATTATTCTACTTATCGTCGCTTCAACGGTTCCCCTTATTATCATCGGATACGTTTTGTTGAAGCCAATCATAGATTTACCGATTTTAGCGGTGACGAACAATGGTTTGATGGTTGACGCGATGGTGAACTTCGCGGTCTTCTTTGAACTGTACCTCGTCTTCGCCTCACCGTTTCTGGGGTACTACTTATTTAAGTGGTTGAGCGTATATCGCAGGGTTCCGCGTCTGATACACAATTCTTAAATTCTGAATTGCGTATAACTAGCCGTGAAAGACTGATGCCTAAATCATCTGTTCAGAAGCTGAAGGGCGTTTTTACTCTTGATCATCGCCCATTTAATCACGAGTGGTATGGTCCTTTAAGGGACAGCCATAAAAGCAAGACTGATGCTCAAGCAACCGCGAAAGCGGTTCGAAGGTTTGGCATAAAGTCTCGCGTCGTAAAAACTGATCAGGGATATACCGTTTTCTGTAATGAAGCTGATACTAAGAAGGCGGAGGCTCGTGGTCTTCTTAGGGCAAAGAGGCGTTAGCGTTGAGGCATTATAAGAGTCACCCGAAGTCGCCGCCCTGCAGGACGAAGGAGCAGAAGCGAGCGTATAACCGCTGGTACTATCGACACGTAACATGCAAGGGGAAGTAGCCTTTGCCCCGCAAGAGTCCTTATCGTCACCCCGTGCGGGCTTACACTCGTGAGGGTACTCGCGTTGATAAGTATGTTAGGGGTGAGGGTAAGAAGCCCACGGTGCCCCGCGGCGTGATTGGGTCAAGGTCCCTCAAGGATGCGCGTTGGCGCGTCACCCGGGGCGGGTCAACAGTCACGGTCTCGGGGAGCGACATCGTGGCGGGGCTCAGTCGAGGCGTAGACGTGTTACCAGCAGAGGGGCAATCAGTCACAGTCCAGAGGGTCTAAAAACTTGAGTGAGGCTCAGCAGCAGACGGCGAAGCCGCTTACGGCGGCGCAGCAGGCAGTCATAGACAGCATAAACGCGCAGCAGGCAGCGGCCGCTGAAGCTCAGGCGGAGTCGGCGCGGATAGCCGCGTATGAGGCGGCGCGGCAACAGGTTGATGCCCAGAGGGAGGCGGACGCCGCCATGGCCTCAGAGAATATGGTTCAACAACAGGCAGAGGAAACGGCGGCGGCCACTACGGTAAAAGCTGTTACGGCTAAACAATTACAGGCTAAGGTTGAAGCAAACAGGGCTGCACTTGAAGGCGTACAACAAGCAGCTAAGGCAGCAGCTGACAAGGCCGCCAAAGCGGCGGCTGATAAAGCAGTTACTGACGCCGCCCAAATTATTAAACAACAAACAGATGACCTCAACTACCAGTTAAAGCTACAGAATACAATCGTAAATACAGGTATAAAACAACAAACAGCCGCCATATCATCAGGTCGATCCGATTTTGACGTTTATACAGAACAATACAATAAAGCAGTTTCTGATATGAACGCAAATCTAGCCGATGTACAAGATATAATCAATAACCCAGATGCCTATGATTTTAGCTCCGTAGAGGGTGGGAGAGCTGGGTGGTTTACCCAACTAAAAGCTACTGAGGAGAACCTAGCCAAGATAAAGAATGACTACGCCATCAACGCGGAAAATTATAATAAATCAATGACGGCGGCAGAAACAAATCTTGCCAAACTCAACAAGTCCAAGATAAACATAGAGTCCAGTATCATCCCTACAACTGGCCCAGAGTACCTAGTTCACCCAGCAGAAACAGTGTTTAACCCAGTTACCAAAAAGTGGACCACAAGGGACATAATCACAGTCACCTACGTCACACCTGACGGCGTACAACACGACAAAAACTTCACTACAACATCTATGGCAACCGACTTCATAGCCGACCTCAACAAACAGGCACTAGATAAGATTAAGGCCCTCACGGACAACGGGGTATTAGGCAAAACCTTTGGCACAGTAAAAGTTGGCGACGTTAGCTCAACTTCTTCTGGAGAACCCGTATCCTATACTCTAACAAAACCATTTAAGGACCTCACGGCAAAGGATAAGCAACAACTTGTTGACGCTGGATTCGTGGTAACTGTCCCCACCCCCACGCCTACTACTACACCGAAGGTTGACCTTAGTATAGGTGGTGTGGGGCTCTATGGGAGAGTAGAGGCCGCTGTAGGTGCATCAGAACAAGTATTTGTAAGTGTTACGAATGCTCTCTCTAACGCCGCTAAAGAAATCCAAAAAGGGGTGGTAGAGAAAAATGGTATAAACGCCCTCGGCGCAGCCATAGCGTATGCGGGAACACAAGCGGCAATCGGCGCATTTGGCGCGGCGACTTTACCATTCAGGCCTTTACAGGTTGCGGGAATTGCGAATCTTGCGATTAGTGAAGATGCTCGAACAGCCTTCGTAAAATACATTGCAGATAACCCATTTGACTTTGTAATGCAGACCGGCGGCGGGCTTCTCGGCGGTTATCTAGTTGGTAAAGCCCTAACCCCGATCACCGAGCCTATTCCCGCGGCGATGGCGGAGATTTGGAATAAACTTGGTCCAAAAATACCCGGAGTTAACAATATATACTATGCCAGAAAATTTGCGTCGAACGCGGATTTCCCAGAGTTCAACGTAGGGGAATTGAGTGCCGCGGACTCTGCTAGTGTGCTCAAAGGAGCAGTAAACTTCTACAAGCAAGGAATATCTGAGAGTATTGTTATGGCAAAGTATGGCACAAATGTAGGGGAGGGAAGCGCCTTTGTTGGTGCGGCGAAGTTTTTGGGGCAGGCAACGTTAAACGACCTTACGGCGTTTGTAAAGTCAGTGGGCGGAACAATAACGGTGGGTTCTGAGGGAAATATTATAATTGGTGGAATAAAATTCCTTAAACAGAGTGGGGCAACTACAGAAGTTATCGCGAATTTGCTCGGTACGCGGCTCAAAGACATTCCTATGGTTGTAAGTCGTGAGGGTAACATTATAATCGGCGGGGGCAAGTTCCTCACCACGGCTTCCTCAGATATAGCAAAGACTCTTTCTAAATTGGTTACAGATGTGCCCACAAAGCAGATTGATTGGTTAAACACAATTACACAGGGCCAGTATGATGATCTTGTGAGTAGTGGGCAACAGGCGGTGGCTGTCATGGGTGATGGGGCAATTAAAAATATATTAGGTGGTGGAACCGCGCCTACAGAACTCGCTATGTATCAGGGTCTCTACGCCGTGTTAGTTGATAAGGGGGTGTCTCCGATACAGGCGACGAGTATTGTTAACGAAACTTTGACCACTGGGGTAGTGAGTGCTGTGAAACTAGCAAATTCTCTTGGTCTAAGTGATAGCGTGGTTTCCCTAATAGCGACTAATGGTCTAATAATAAATACATATAGTGTGGCTATTATACAAAATCTGGAGGCTCGGGGGCTAACACAGATACAGATTGACGCCGTATTACCCGTGTTGATTAATCCCACTGTTGATAAAGTGGGTGTTGCCTTGTCAACGTTGACCCCAGTGGCACTAGACACAGTAATCTTAACGGTTGACGACCCGACTTTAGCTAAGGCTCTTAGTAAACTAGATGTTATGACGCTACTTGGTGTACTTCAAAACCGAGGTATTAGAAATGAGGCAGTCGAAAAAATTGTTAACGACCTCGATGATAATGATCTTACAGATCTGATACCAAGACTCAACGCGATTACCCTCCCAGCGGTATTAGCTGCCTTAGATACTAATACGCTAGTTGATGTACTCGGGGCTCTTGATACAATCCAAATTAGTAGTATGGTCACAAAATTGGGTGTGCCCACAATAACGGGGCTTGTACAGGTGCTCTCCACGGTACAAGACCAGTCTACACTTACCGAGCTCCTTTCAGTATTGTCTATAGAGCAGATTGAAGCCGTGAAAAAGAGGGTGCCCCTACTTTTAAGGAAAAAAATTCAAAGGCTCCAAAGTCAACTTGTTGAATCCTCGAAACATCCTGCGCGTTTCCGCGTGGTCCTTGATGGTGTGCCTTCGACGGTTGAGGCTGGTTCGTTTGTTGAGGCGCTTTCTAAGGCTTCAAGAGGTAGAGGAAGAAGGGTGACGGTGACGCGGGTTGGTTGACTTCAACTATGGCACCATATTGCGGATCGAGAGGACTGGAATTAGTACATTGAAGAACCGTGACTTTGCTTGGTATGCAGTAATCATTATTCTGAGCTTTGGCCTTATGGGGTTCAGCCTAAAATTTACCACACTCTTCGAGAGGGTTGGCTACACCATGGTAATCGGTGAGGTTTACAGCGTCTGTTATGGGTTAAAGGATCAGTCGACAATCACATTCAACGATGCGGAGCACTCAACCGTAACCCTCCAAGGCAACTTCATCGACAGGGTTCTCCCCGGTACAGATTACACTATTATTCACAGTGAGGGCTGGTGGTTTCCGGCTTGGCCAAATATAGGCGACGCCGTATTCATCTTCTCCGCCGCTTTGATGCTTCTCTACGCGGGGCTCTTCAAGGGGAACGCTGTCTGTAACCTATAGAGATAAATATTTTAACGTGGATCATTTATACGTGAGTGATTGAGTTATGAGTTTTGCGTCTGGTAGAATGAAGTTGGTGGTCTTATCTACTGTATTCATCCTACTCATAGCCTCTGGGGGCGGCGTCGTTTTCCAGATGCTTGAAGCCCAGAAAACTGGTGAGGTAAGGGTCTCGGTGGATGCTCCTTGGAAGAAGATTCAGACTACTCTTCAAATCCAAGTGTATGATTCTAATGGGGTGTTGAGGGATTCGGTGGTTAAGAAGGATGATCTTGTCCTCAATAATTTCAGGATCTTCTTGTGTGGGGTGTTTGTGCCCGTTTATAATCAAAACTCTAAGACCGTATCCTTAAAGGATACGACTAACGCAGCTAGAGTAATACAGACCCGATCTACTAGCACTGTTTATAGTGTAAATACTTATTCCGATTCTAGTTCAGGGACAGCGGCTAAAGGCGGAGTCATAGGAATCGGAATTGGAAGCACAGCCCCAACGGTTTCAGATTATAACCTTGAAAATCAGGTTGAATCCTATACGGCGATTACCAGTGGATATCCTACATGGACTTCTGCAACTGGTAACGTCACCATAACGGCTACCATCCCGATTACCGCAACCAGAACAATCACAGAGGCGGCCCTAGGATGCGTCTGGATCCCAGACACAGGAGTAACAGAATACACGTTCATTCATTTCAGAGACACGTTCGCCGGGGTTGTCGTACATAACTTGGATACTTGCGTGATCACCTATTTTATTGAGCTTACAAGCGTAGAGTTTAGCGACAACTTTGGGAGGTTCCTAGCCGCCCTCTTTACAACCGTAGCAGATGGAGGTTCTGTTTACGTTTCTCTTAAAGATCAATTAGGAAATACAGATACTATATATATATATTATTCAACATCTTATCAAAGTCCTTCAGTAGTAACAGTCTGGCCAAGCTCCGCTACGGTTAGTGGAGCTAGGGTTGGTATAGGCACCGCAAACACGGCGCCGGCAAGAACCCACACCAACCTCATCGCCGCAGTGGAGACAATGACTACGCCCGCCCCAATCCCCGCGATAAGCGGAGCCACAGTAACTATTATAGCCGACGTCCTCTGCACCTCAGCCCAAGATGTCGTTGAAGCCGCCTTCTTCCTTGGGGGAACAACCACAACAGACACCTACATGTTTTGGAGAGACACGTTTACCCTAGTAGCTATACCCGCCGGGAACTCGATCAGGGTCGTCTTCACTATATCCCTCTAGGTGACTTCTAGTGGGAGCTAGGCTAGGTAAAAAAAAATGGTTAACCCCAATCATCATAATCCTAGTCTTTCTAGCGCCCATCTTAGTTTATGCAACTGCATACTCACAAAATATTCTTAACGCGCTTACGATATCTACCTCCGGTGCACCGTCAGACCAAGAAACGCCTCTAGCCCCAGCGACACTATCTACCTCCGGTGCACCGTCAGACCAAGAAACGCCTCTAGCCCCAGCGACACTATCTACCTCCGGTGTACTATCAGACCAAAAGTTACTCAGCCCCAAAATTACAATATCAACAATCGCTTACGACAGCGAATCAAGTGCCCCCACAAACGATGCCTGTAATAGCACAACCTTATTCTATCTAACTATCAATGGTTGGGTAAACATCACGGTCACGGACTTAAATTTAGTCGCTGATCTCTCCACAGTTGATATTCAGGTCAGCACCATAGGTGGCGCAGAATCCTTCACCCTCAAGTGGACCCAGAGCACCGGAGTCTTCAGCGAAGTATCCGACGCGAGCAACATCTGCACCCTCGGCTCAAGCGTCAGGGAGAACGTCGACACGGACACCGATAAGATTGCCTTCCAATTCAAGTTCACAGGCGGAGCCGCCGGGGCCTGCGATGTGGAAGCCACCACGACGGATGATACCTCAGCGTCAGACGTTGACACCTATTCCCCCGAGTTCACGTTAGTAACGGGTACTACCCCCATAATAAGTTCGTCAACCACCACGGATTTAGACGATGCCGATAACTGCTACGCCATGAAGAAATACTATGCCTTCCAAACAGTGATAACCGACATCAATGGGGCAACTGACATACAGGAAATATCGGTTCGGGGAACGCAGGGAGCGACTATTAGGTGGCTTGTAAATGCAACAAATCTGGATGGTATAGCGACGTATAATATAATCATGGGTGACCAAATTATTGACCTCGACGCAATTTTATGTAGTTTTGCGGAGGATGGAGACGTCGGCACCTTAACGTTGATGATTCGCTTCGAGTGGGACTACGCTCAAGAGAATGATTGTGAACTCGAAGTGTGGGCCAGTGATGTGGGCGGCCACACCGTTGGCTGGACCACCGCGCAAACTAACTACTTCGACGTGGTTACCCGCCTCGTGACGCGGGACTTCACCGGAAACGTTACATCGACAACCATCAGCAGCCCCGTGGAGATAACTGGATACATCCGCTATGCCCTCGACATCGCATCCATCACCGCATCCACGAGTTATCCACCTAACACACAGTTCACCGCAGTTAAGATATTTGATGATGAACCCACGCTTCAGGGCACAGACGCTACCATAGTGAACGGCTTCTTCAACGTGACGGTGACGACCCCCGCCTCGTTGGGCTCCGTTCTCTACTACGCTTGGCTCGACCTGGCCCCGGATTACAGTGACGGCTACGCGGTCGACGGCGACTCCGTGGCAATCAGCGTCAGCCCCGACTTCGGCGTCGTAAGCCAGATCCTGCAGGGCTTCACGTTCTTCGGAGTAGACTTCGCGCAAGTTTACCTCACGATAACCGCCTTCACGGGGTGGTTCACCCAAAGCGCCACCGCTATCAGAGACATGGTGGTGGGGCTGTTCACCCTAATCTTCTACCTAGCGGGGACCATAACGAGCTGGGTAACGAGGGTAGCGACCTTCTTCGTAGCCCTCTTCACAGCCATAAACAACGTCGCCCACGGCACCGGCGGCGGAACGGATTGGTTCGCAGCCTTTAACGTCTCAGCGTGGATTGACGTTATACCAGTCTTCGCCTTCATAATTTGGTTCGATGGCTTGTCAAGGAGGGCTAGGAGGATGGGGGTAGGCGCCCTAGAGGTAGCGATACGTGACCTACAGGTCGCGTCATACATCATTGGGGAGATATGGAACTGGAGCTTCACCGTCTTCAACTTCGTGGTAAACATGATCCTGACCTTCGTGGGAATCTTCGTGCCATAGATGTGATTGGAATGTTTAGGAAAACCGAAAAAGTAAATGAAAGAAGCGAGATCAGGGCACTCCCTTACGTCACAAAGGACATTCGGGAACTACATAAAAACGAGCAACGCGCCAAAAATGGTGGGGGGGCACCACAGGTACTTAAAACACCAGATGAATGGTTGTTATTAGTTATGGGCGTTTTTATGTGGTACGGCTTAACAATATGCGTCTTATTTTAGCAATAATCTTATATTACCCCATCGCCACTTAGTTACCTGTAGCGTCACCGGGAGCGAAGAACCAAAACTTTGTCTAATATAGCAAATGATATCATGGATAACCCAATCGTCAAGTGGGCTATCATCGCGGGTGTCCTGACGATACTCGCAGGCATCGCCTTCTTCGCAGCCGTATCCACCGGTATCAATGATGCCGTTACGATGATTGCGAGCCTCTTCGGCCTAGTCGTGATCCTATTCCTCTTCGGGAAGAAGGGCCCACTCGGCGGAAGTTAGTTCCCCCCAGCGGATGGGTGAATCCGCTTATTTTTATAACACTTATCAAGTAATTAGTGTGTGGACCTCTTAACTATCGCGGTGGGTTTTGTTTATTTACAGCCCATCTTTTTTATGTGGGCTTATAATAAAAAGATGCCAATCTCACCTCAAGTCGTTCAAGGATTAGGATTAGCGTTAGCTGGGGCGTTATTGTGGACGGGGTATGGCTCCGGGTTCTACACAAATGAGATATTAGTATTCTATGCCCTTGCGACTGTGTTTGTGATTCACCACTATCGTGATCGCCCCGGTTTTCAGTCGGTTAGCCTGGGGGTCTTGGTTGTTTGGTTTAACTCATATTTTTGGGAAGTTCCCATCCACTTGAGTAACATCTTAATCGCATCGGGCTTGGTAGTTTTCCAGAGCACACACCTCTACGTGGTTCCCTTCTTGCTGGGCGTGGGCTTCGTGTTTCCCAGGCGGTGGTGGTATTGGACCATCGCCATGTGGACGTTTGTGGGGGGGCTTTCTATGGTTCGGATGGTGGTGCCCTTCTTCTTCTCGGAGCTATCACCTGTATTCAATATGGTGTGTCGCGTGGTAAGCCTCTACACGCTGCTGTGGGTGCTTCAGTTTCCGGGGTATGGGGATAAACTAATATTTAGGGTAAAGGATAAGGTAGGCGAGACTCTACATGGGTAAACGCGAAAACGGTTTCATGGTATATTTGGCGGTTGCGATTATTCCCGTGGCATTCTACTACGTGTTTACCACGATGAGTATCCCCGAGATACCCACTGGCATAGGCGCGACGTTTGGCATTATTCTCCCCGGTCTACTTATTATGGGTGTGGCGGTTGTGGAGGCGGCGTGGGCTAAGAATGGGGTGGGGGCGATGGGGGGCTACACAGTTATGGGGGTGGGGTTGGCGCTTCTCCTCTACGAGTTAAATGTAGCGGGGATGGTGTCGGCTGCGATGCTCGCCCCCGCCACCTTGGAGCAGGTGCAGACCCTCGTAATCGTGCTGGGGCTCATCATAGGCGTGGTTGCGTATCGTAGTTAATCATTAAACTTTTAAGGTGGGTTGGAATAGTTAATATAGTATGTTCAATGATAAGAAAACGGCGGCGGCTGGATTCGCGGCGGTAGGCATAGTAGGGCTCATCCTCGGTGGGCTCCTAATGGGTAACTTATTCACCTTCATCACGGGTGAGTACGGGGGCGTGGGGCCGGGCTTCGGGCAGCAAATCGGGTTCAGGACTGATACATCCACCGTGATTAATACACTCAACCCCGAGAACTATATGGTTGGGGTGGAGTATATGCTTGCGCCGCTGACCTCGGTTGTGTGGCAGGCTACGGGTAAGATGTGGCAGGAGCCCGATGGTACCTACAGCATCTTCTGGAGCCGCCACGTGGGGGTGCTTATGAACGATGGCGCGGATTGGATTGAGGATCAGCTTAGTGATTCACCTAGTGCGGCGACAATTGCGAAGTGGATCGCCTTAACGCGTAGCTCCCATAGCCCCGCTGCAGCAGATCACCGCCTGTGGAGTGAGATTGACACCGCCGGCGGCCTTGATAAGGCGGAGGGCGCCTATGCGTCTACTGGGGTTGGCACGTGGACGGTCATCAAGCAGTTCACCGCCGACGCAGCTTACGTTGCTGTTCAGGCTACGGGTCTTCACTGGACGACTACTGGTAGTGAGAATAATACGATGCTATGCGCTGATACCTTCGCGCCCGTTACCCTCGCCAGTGGAGACAAAATCACTGTGACTTGGACGATACAAGTATCTTAATCTAAAAGGTGGATTTAGGGTGTGTCGCGTCGCCGCCTCCCTAGCTTAGTTGTATTAGCCTTACTTCTAGTTAGCAGCCTGCCAATCAGCTTCGCGGAGCCGTGGAACGGGGGGTCGCCGATCTTATCCAGCGGTGAATCTGGTATTTCGGGGCTTTCAGGTGACTTCGGCTACGTGCCTTTTGGTCATGAGCGTGTCGCTTCTAGGAATCATGGCACCAATGTTTCGTCTGTGAGTTACGATGGGGCCAATTATGTTTACTCTACGCCTTACGGGTCTTATACTTGGCTTCAGCCCGGTAATATTCTGAAGTTCGTGAACCACTATGGCGAGGAGGTGGTGTCGAAGAGTGTCTACGTGCTGCAGTATTTATCGGGGCAAACATGGCTTCCGTTGATTGACTTCACGGGCGTGGCTTCTCCTATCCATAACTCGACTTTTTACAGGCTGATGTACAGTGTCATGGATAAGAAGAAGGTGATGGGGAGCGTTGTCATTGACTTTGATTGCTCTGATCCGTTGAAGCCGCCGAAGGTAAGCGTCTCGTTCACGAAGTCTGCTCAGTGGAACCTCGGCGATTTCCGATGGATCTGGGATGTGGTGCCAGCATCAAACTACAGGTATTATATTAACGATGAGTTGACGACGAATGTTAACGCGACTTATCCAGACATAACGACGATGACGGTTCCGCAGAGTGTCGGGGCTAAGAGTAAGCTGTACCTTGGGAAGGATGTGACGCTGAACGCTGATGGGATGTGGCTGAGTGTGGGCACCGAGGATTACGGTGCGACGGAGCGTCAGGTTGGCCCAGAACCGTTCTGGAATGGTAAGGGAACCGTGAGCATTTTTCCTGTCAATGCAGCTTTGATTGACCCTGACATTGCATACACGGAGATGATTGATACTTTCACCTCGTTTGGAAGCGATGGAGTTTGGGGTAATTACGACGTCACCACAAATAAAGGGATACCAAAGGGTGCGATTGTAGAGATTGCGTTTTGTATGGAGCAGACTGGGACAGAGAACACGATGGGTATTCGTACTGACGGAAGTGCCCTGAACCGCTACATTTTGATTCATGAGGCTGAGGGGGGTGGTCAAGTTCTCTATACGATGCCCGTCAAAGTTCACTCAACTACGGGTATTATTGAGGCTTATCACAGTGATGTAAGTGATTTAGATAACTTCAGGATACTGGGCTACTTTACGAACTGTGACTTCACGGAGGCGTTTGGCAGCAACGCGGTGGCGACGATTAACACGTGGACAGACCTTGACCTTGGTACTCATGGTGGATTGGTTCATAGTGTGATCCTGTCCTCACAGGAGCAGGATGTTGGCTTCACTGGGGGCATCAGGACAAATGGTGGCGCTGATTTAACCCGTAGCCTCGTGATTCACGAGCCGGAGGCAGGTGGTGAATCAGGCTTCATGTTCTATGTGAAGAGCGACGTCTCAGATGTTATCGAGTATTATATCAGCGACACCACAACGAAACTTGTCTACGACCTCGGATACTTTGACAGCGCCGTTGACTTCGTTGAGGATTGGGCTCAGTTTGGTGTGGATGCATCAGCGACATGGGAATTAAAATCATCATCGATTTGGACTCAGGTAGCACCGAAATATGGTTCAGAGACATATATTCGGTCTCTCTGCGTCCTCAACGGCGAAATCTACGGCGGAACAGGTCCCAATGGCAACCTGCTGAAGTGGAACGGCGTCAACGCGTGGACTCAGGTAGCGCCAATATATGGTTCAGAGACACAGATTTATTCTCTCTGCGTCCTCAACGGCGAGATCTACGGCGGGACATACCCGAGCGGTAATCTGCTGAAGTGGAACGGCGTCAACGCGTGGACTCAGGTAGCACCGAAATATGGCTCAGAGACACAGATTCTGTCTCTCTGCGTCCTCGGCGATGAGATATACGGCGGGACATACCCGAGCGGTAATCTGCTGAAGTGGAACGGCGTCAACGCGTGGACTCAGGTAGCACCAATATATGGCTCAGAGACATATATTCGGTCTCTCTGCGTCCTCGGCGATGAGATATACGGTGGGACGTACCCGAGCGGTAATCTGCTGAAGTGGAACAGCGTCAACGCGTGGACTCAGGTAGCACCAATATATGGTTCAGAGACAGATATTCGGTCTCTCTGCGTCCTCGGCGATGAGATATACGGCGGGACAGGTCCCAATGGCAACCTGCTGAAGTGGAACGGCGTCAACGCGTGGACTCAGGTAGCACCAATATATGGTTCAGAGACAGATATTATGTCTCTCTGCGTCCTCAACGGCAATATATACGGTGGGACGTACCCGAGCGGTAATCTGCTGAAGTGGAACGGCGTCAACGCGTGGACTCAGGTAGCACCAATATATGTCTCAGAGACACAGATTCCGTCTCTCTGCGTCCTCAACGGTGAGATATACGGTGGGACAGCCCCGAACGGTAATCTACTCAAAAGTCGTTTTCCTATCACTACAAACACCTTCGCCAGCTTCATCCTCTGCAACGGCGACGGAGGAGCCGAATACAACGTAGGCGCGCGGAAATCGGGGAGCGCGATCAGCCGCTACATACTCGTCCACGAAAGCGAATCCGCCGCCGGAACAGAGTACAACGGCTACACGGTCACCGTGGAGACGGGCGCAACCGCAGCCGTGGAACTCTACGCGGGGCTTAACACGGCAGGCTACTTCATGTACGCGGGCTACTTCAAACCCACCATAACAAACACCGCCCCCGTAAACGACGCCTGCGACAGCACCGCCACCTTCGACTACAATGTCCTCGGCTGGATCAACATGACCGTAACCGATGTTGACCTAGTAGCCAACCTCTATACCGTTCAAATCACGATCACGACAAGCGACAGCAAAACCAGCGTCTACCTCTGGACACAGAGCACCGGCGTATTCAGCGAGACAAGCGACCCAAACGGCATAAGCTCAGAGTCAGGCTCAGTAAGAGTCAACATAGACACCGACACCGACAAGATAGCCTTCAAGATCAAGTTCACCCAAGTACCCGCCCTCGGAAACTGCAACGTGCAAACAATAACAACCGACGACGCAACCGCCACGGACACGGACACCTACACAGCCGAGTTCCGACTCATATTCAGCTACAAAGCCGCATCAAAAAGCCTGACATTCACCAAATCCGCTACGAGACTCATCGAAGTCACAAAAACTGGGGCAAAATCCCTAACAATGGGCGTCTCCTCTACGAGATTACTCACCGCTACCCGCGCCACAACCCAGAGCCTCAGCCTAGCATCCAGCGTGGCAAACCTTCTTGAACGCGGCAGAGCAGCCACACTCGCCCTCACGATGGGACTAAACTCAGCGCGTGGACTGATAATGGATAAGGCCGTGAACCTCGCCGTCGCGTTGGCATCATCCACCGCCAGATTCGGGGAATATCTAAGAGCATCAACGCAGGCAATAGCCCTATCCTCATCAGCGGCGAAGTTCATTGAGATAACGCGAGCCGCATCACAGGCAATCATGGGCACGTTCTCAGCAGCGCGTGGACTTGACGTTGGGAAAGCAGCGGCTCAATCCCTAACGATGACGAGCGCCATCACCCGACTAATCGAAGTATCTTTAGATACGGCTCAGAGCATCACTTTTAGCGGTGCGGCTGGGCGTCTCGCGGAGATGCTAAGGGGCGTAACCCAGGGCGTGACATTAACCAGCGGAGTCGGGGGCCTGTTTGAGTGGATGCGGGCAGCCACCACTACACTCACATTCGCCCCCAACGCAGCGCGCCTAATAGAGGTGCTAAAGGCGGTAAGCCAAGCCATCTCCACCGCCCTCAGCTCAGACCGCCTAGCCGAGTTCACCCGAATAGTATCCCAGGGAATAACTTGGGCGGGCTCAACACTCGCGGAGTTCATCACTGGGGTCACGGAGTACTTCAGAGCAGCCACGGCGAGTTTCACCTTCACAAACGCCGCCGTGAGGCTGGTTGAGATAGGTAAAAGCGCATCTCAGAGCATAATCTTCTCAGCGGATGCAGTGAGAACCTTCATATCTTCAGTTACAACGTCACTGGGCTTAACGGTGACGAATACAGCCGCGCGGCTACTTGAGGCGGGTAAAAGTGCATCACAGGCCCTAACACTCGGAAACGCTGCAGACGCCTTCAATGAGTGGGTCCGCGGCGTCTCACAGATACTCAGCTTATCCCCCGCGGCAACGCGCCTAATTGAAGCCACTAGGGCCGCGGCGCAGGCCATACCCTTCGCCGCCAACAGCCTCCGAGGGATAATCGTCGAAGTCTCCATAAGCCTCAGCATCACCATAACGCAGGGCGGCGCGAGACTCTACGAAGCGCTGCGAGCCGCGACGCAGGGCATGACGCTTAACAACGCCGCCTCATACCTCGGGGACTACCTTCGATCCGCCGCGCAGACGCTCACACTCACCTCGGGAAGCCTCACAGAGTTCCTAGCGGGGCTACAAGAATACCTCAGAGACGCCGCCCTGAGCCTAGGCGCCGCGTCAAGCACTATGAGGCTAGGTGAGTGGCTAAGGTCAGCAACGCAGGGACTCACCTTCGCAGACGCGACGACTAAACTCATCGAAGTAGGCAAAGCAGCCTCACAGAATATAGGCCTCACAGTCGCCGGGGCTAGGGGCATCATACTGGATGTTGCCACCTCAGTAAGTCTAACCCTCGGAAACTCGGCGGCTCGCCTAATCGAAGTGGGGAAAGTAGCCTCACAGACAATCGCGGCGACGCTTAGCGCGGATAGGTTGGCTGAGTTTGGGCGAGTCGCTACCCAAGGCATTATGATGAATCTCTACGTGAGTCACCTAATCGAGGTCTTGAAAAACGTGACGCTAAACATCAGCGTCAGCCTAGAGGGGATAAGCGCCCAAATCGTGTCCGCCCTCGTTGGACTTAGCATCAGCATCACAAATGGGGCGGGTAAACTCATCGAAGTAGGCAAAGTAGCCTCACAGACAATCGCGGCGACGCTTAGCGCGGATAGGTTGGCTGAGTTTGGGCGAGTCGCTACCCAAGGCATTATGATGAACCTCTACGTGAGTCACCTAATCGAGGTCTTGAAAAACGTGACGCTAAACATCAGCGTCAGCCTAGAGGGGATAAGCGCCCAAATCGTGTCCGCCCTCGTTGGACTTAGCATCAGCATCACAAATGGGGCGGGTAAACTCATCGAAGTAGGACGATCAGCTACTCAGGGAATAGTCACAATCCTAAGCGGGGGTAGGCTCATTGAGGCGCTACGCGACGCGACTCAGGGATTCACAGTGGCTAACGCGGCCTCGGTGTTCAGCGAGTTCACCCGCGCCGCCGCGCAGGGAATAACTTGGCTAAGCGATGCGACGCGGAGCGTCATCGTTGTCGCCATTAACTATACCCGCGCCGCCGCGCAGACAATCGCTATAAGCCTCGCGGCTGCCAAGGGGCTTGACGTTTACAAGGCCGCGTCTTTGGCGTTGATGCTTAGTAGTGGTGCCCTCGGCGTCTTCAACTTCGTGGTATCACGCGCCGCGTCTGTGATGCTGAACCTCATAGTCTCAGGTGATCCGTGGCTCGGCGCAGTTGGCGGCGGTCTCCCCTACTGGCTCATAATCGTGGTAGTAGCCGGGGTGGTCTTCATCCTACTCGCGCGGAGGCGCTAAATCCTCAACTTCTTGCGCTGATTCTTAACAAACTCTTTTCCACGCCTCTGGGAGGATTGACGCCACTTTAACGCGCCCCGTATAATGAGGTCTGTTCCCTTCTTCACGTTAGCGGGGAGCTTTGAGTTGGCTTCCCACAGCTTCTCAGCAACTTTACCCATAGTTTACACTAGGGTGGAGGGACTTAAAAATACTTATACGCTCCTATAGATACTCTATAGTTATGGGAGTATCCTCAATCCAGTTAAGCACCGAGACTAAAGCGGCTCTTAAGAAGCTGCGAAAGCAACCCAGGGAATCCTACGAAGATACCATAAAGCGACTCATAGGAGTCAAGAAATGAATTATAAGGCATTGCGTGGGCTTATCCGCGCATCTATAAAACCGACTCACCGCCCCACCGTATTCATAAGCGGCGGCTTAGATTCCACTATTCTACTCAAGCACCTGACGGAACTTACAGTTGAATCCGTGGATGCCATCCACATCCGGTTACCGGGGGAGATGGAGTATCGAGGATCCTACGAAGTCGCCAAATACTACGGAGCACGATACCACGAAGTCACCGCCAGAGACATATTAAAGACATTCGCGGAGACTGCGCCCCTTCTCGACTTCCCAAGGTTCAACCTATGGCCCGTCTTCGGTTACAGGTTGGCAAAGAGTATCGGCGCGGAGAATATTTATATAGCTGAGGGATTGGATGAGCACTTCGGCGGATATATAAACAAGCCCCGCGTGTCCTATCAAGAGTACTGGGGTGGCGTCCTTGAGTGGAGCCTACCGACGCATAGGCAACTCGCTACAATCTATGGGGTGAAAATACATACCCCATTTATCGGGCTTCCAATCAGCGAGACGCTGAAGTACTGGGTTGATCCCCATGATGCGCCGATGGATAAGTGGAACCTCCGCCAAGCCTACCGGGGGCACCTGCCGGCGGAGGTCCTTGAGAGGCCAAAGTATGCGGGGCGGGTGAACTGGGAGAACCCGCTTGTGTGGGACGCGGAGATAAAACCCACGCTTCACGTTGACGCCCCTGCTACGCACCGTGAGGCGAATATGCTGGTTAATGCCTATTTAACTGGGAGGTGGCTTGATGCGCGTATGTCACGTCGGTAATATGGCGAACGACGGCTTTGCCTGCGTTGAGGCTCTTCGCGGAGCCGGCGTTGACGCTGAGCTGATCATTGATGAAAACGACTTCGGTATGAGTCTTCCCCAGTGGGAGATCCACCGAATAAACGGCGACCCCTACAAGATGCGCCTCGATGAATTACCCCCCTCGCCGGATTGGGTTAAAACCGTTAAGGGTGATCGGCGGAACTTCATAAGGAAGGTAATTCAGCTTAACAAGATAACGCGCGGCTACGATCTACTTCACCTTCACTTTCCCACGGTGCTTCACCTCTCATTCTCTCTGACTCCATATCTAGTGTATGAGGCGGGTTTCATCCGCCAAGGCTACGGCGCCTTGAGGAATAGTAACCGCGTGAAACTGGGGCTGAGGACCTACCGAGAAGCAAAGTGTGTTACCTACACTAACACGGATACGGCTGAGATGGTTGCGGGCGTTCATCCCCAGCGCATGGAGTTTGTGCCATTCGCGATTAACACTGATCGGTACTGTCCTCGCGGAGAAAGGGATAATTCGATTCTTGAGCTTCTTCACCCAGCGCGCATGGTCTTCGACGTTAAGGGAAACGATCGCCTACTCCGCACATACGTAAAATATGTTGAGAGTGGGGCTAAGGCGCATCTAACCCTCGTTGACTGGGGGTACTCAGAGGATGTTGAGGAGGCACACCGCATAGTTGAACCTGTTAAAGACTCGGTGACATGGGTTCCCCCGATGAGCAAACCCGCGCTGATAGAGCGGTATCAAAACGTGGACGCGGTTCTAGACCAGTTTACGCTGGGTGCCTCTGGGACCACGGGTTTTGAGGCTATGGCTTGTGGCGCATCCCTCATGATCTACTTCGCACCGACCGCTAGTGAACACTTCGGCGAGGCTCCCCCGTGTGTGAACGCCTCATCTGAAGCCGAAATCCTCGAAGGACTGCATAGCCTTGAGAGTGATACACTGCGTCGACGCCTATCCGAAGCGGGTCGGAGCTTCGCGCTCCGCCACCTAAGTTATTCGATGGTAGCTGAGCGGCTTAAGAAAATCTACGAAGAGGCTTTAAATTGACTGAGAAACCATCCCGAAAAAGCGCCAAGGATAATTATAATTACACCCCATATTTTTCCGTCTACTTGGTGACGCTGGGCGCGACGGTTTTAAGCTATACTCCGCCGTGGTTCTACGAGCCGATACTGTACATAATAAGCTACGTACTGGATACGATAAGGGAGATTCAAAATTGATCAACTTCCTGATGCGCAGCTTCTACTACTTCCGCACCGGGTACAGCATATACCTCAGTTTACCCCTCACCATGATAAGCCTCTGCACAACCGTCTACTACCTAGCGATTCAAAACATCCCCATATTAAAGAGCGTCTTCCCCGGAGTCCTAGAGTTTGGCCTAGCCCTTGTCGTGGTGGTCTACCCTAGTGGCGCGTTGGCGGGGTGGTTTCACTTCAAGAAGATGCCATTCTACCGAATCGAGCAGACAATCAACGTGGAGAGCAACCCCTACAGCCAGACGAAGCTAACCCCCGTGATGATACCTATGTGGAAGACGCTTATGGCACTCGCGGAGAAGGAGGGCCTTGATGTTCAAGAGATGCGTAAGATACTTGAGACAAGCGTTTAACCACGTCTACGCGGGGCTGGTGCCCGTTAATGTTCGGTGGGAGAGAGCGCAGAGGCGCTACGTCTCTTGGGCTGGAAACCCAATGGATCCCCGGTATATAGAGTATGTAAAGTCTGTGGGGCGGCATTTCAGCGTCTTCGTGGGTATGCCTTCGCGGATGGTTGACGTGGGATGCGGTAACGGCGTGTTCGCGGGGGTAAGCTACGGTGAGGCGGGGTATCTCCCCCTGATTCGGGGGGAGGGATATATCCTCGGGGTTGACCCTCTTCCCCAGTTGAAGCCTATCCCGTGGCTATCAGAGTTCAAGCGGGGAAAAATCGAGGACATCGAACTACCCCCCCTGGATGCGGCCGCGTTTGTCACGACGTTTGACCACATAGCAGACCCTATAACAGCGATTAAACGGCTTAAAGGGGCTGGGGTGAAGACGCTTTACCTCTGGGAGACGCTTTACCACCGTCACACGCCGGGGGATATAGATCACCCCCACCACTACACCTATGATGAACTGTCGCTGCTTCTACGCGGCCACGGGTTCCGGATTACGCGGTTTTACCACATAGATGGAAATAGTGTCTCGTTGGGGTGCTTCATAGAGGCGAAAACGCCGTGAATACCGTTAAGGCTCTTCTAGTGATAATTATTCTGCTTCAAACAACACTAATTTTTAGGATAGACGAAATAAATTGTAGCGACTACTTTTACCAGAACACCTACGAGGTTAATAACCCATCCACCGCCAAAGAGGTGAAGACAATCGAATACATCCTAGTGGGGGAGAAGCAGGGCTGGTCCAATCACATCCAAGAGATAGTTTTCGATGAACCGGTGATGGTGATTGGAGCGAGCCTAATTTCATGCGTCTCAGCCACGCAGGGAATTGAGATACTATTATCCACAGGTAAACATGACTTCTCTGTTGACACCTATAGTAATGACACGATGTTTCACCTAAGCGCAATCTACAGCCAAACAGGTGGACAAGCCACAGCAACGGTTATACTTCCCCGAGGCTTCTACTACTACGTTGAAGCCGGGAAGGTACTACAGGTAGACTTCTTCGCTAACACCCTTGGGGATGGGGGAAGCTTCCTAATATACTATGTTCCGTTTAATGATGAGGTGAAATAAAATGCGGATTATTGTGGACGGCGGCTGCGGTTTCGTGGGATCACACTTAGTTGAACGCCTGGTGGCGCGGGGTGACGACGTGACGGTGATTGACGACCTCAGTAATGGATCATTAACTAATATACAGGGTCCCCTAGACTCGGGGAAAATAAACTTCATCCAACAGGACATCTCTAGTAAACTGGATAAGCGGTTCAACTGGGGCGACGCCGACGTAATCTATCACCTCGCCTGTTGGCCCCGTAGCCGCAGCTATGTGAACCCGATTCGAGACGTGGAAGTGAACCTAATCGGAACTGTGATGATGCTTGAATATGCGCGCCGATGTGGGGCGCGGGTGATATTTTCGAGTAATTCAGGCATCTACGACTCAGCGATTCAGCCAATAAAAGAGGGAAACCCCGAGAACCCCACAACTCCCTATGACGTGGATAAGCTGGCGGCGGAGCACATGATCAAAGCATACGCCAAAGCCTACGGGATACCGTACACCATCTTCAGATTCGCCACTGTCTACGGTCCCCGGCAACGCGTCTCCTCAGAGTGGAACCCCGTAGTCGCCACATTTATAGACACACTCAAGCGCGGAGACACACCCTACATAACGGGGGACGGTCAGCAAACGAGGGACTTCATCTACGTGGGCGATATTGTGGACGCCCTCGTTAAAGGCGCGGAGGTGAAGGAATCCGTGGGGCCGATTCTGCTGGGTAGTGGAGTGGAAACCTCCGTGGTGGATGCCCTGAAAACGGTGTGCCGCGTCCTCGATAAACCCGTGAAGTATGAGGCTAGGCCGCGCTCCCTGGGGGAGATTCAGAGGATGAGCTACGATTGCTCCATAGCGCGGAGAATACTCGGGTGGACGCCACAGGTGAAGATTGAGGATGGCATAAGGAGAGTCGTGGAGAGTCAAAAGAATGAGGATTAAACGAATAATATCCTGGCTTCTACTACCCCTCATAATGCTATTGATAACCATTTTCCCGGAGATTGATGAACCCGAATAAACTACGCTAAGACGCGGACCCAAATCGTCACTACGATGGGAGTTGTCACCACCCATGAGTCCTGATCCTTAAAGGGGACCAATCAACTACGCTTCCTCTCCTCTGGGGGCGCGGAAACCGCCTTCACCGCCGGGGTCCGCTCCACCCTATACAATCGCTCACACCCCTGGCACGGGGGATCATCCCCATCGTGACAAGGCAACCGAGGACACCCCAAACAGATTCCCATACCTAGATGTGGAGCCAAGCCCTTTAAAACGATTACCTCAACCGACCACCGCACCCAGTCAACCAGTGGCTTCATTTTCCCCTCTTCTCCTTCTAATTCGCTATCTCCACCGCTAGGCGACCATAGTATTTCGGAATAGCCTCGGGAACTAGCTTCGTGTAGCTCAGCATCAGTTCGTGCATTCGTTCCCTCGCGTTGACGCATCGGAGTTGAATAATATTCTTCCCCTTCTCACGGCTCCAATTATCAGTCTCCCTGACAACCGATGCCTCGAAGTCTAGGTTTACGGTAATTATCTTTTCAGGTGTTTGGATTAGGGGCATCTCTATGCTGAATTTAGGGGGGAGATTCGTCGTCAGCTCCTGCTCCTCGACGGTTCGGCTGTTATTGTCATCCTCTAGGCTGATCATGCTCTCCGTGGTGGTGCGTCGCTCGTTGATCTTCATTTCCTTCACCTTTCCAATGATGTCAACGGAGCTTTTGTAAGCGTGTTCCTTAAGGAATCTAATCAGGTTTGCTTTCGAGAATTTGACGGGGGCATAATCACCCTCCCAGACACGGATTCCATCATTTTCCTTGAAGGGGTTGCCACCCATGCGCTTCTCCTCACGCATGAAGAACATAGCAGTATCGGGCACTAATTCAGGTGTGAAAGTGATCGTTGTGCTTGGATCACCCGTCATCAGGGTTATTGAGCCTTCATTCCACAGAACGGCTTGAATACCCGTGGTCTGAACGGCTATTCTCTTGAAGCTATCGGCATCCCCTACAGCTATCTCCCTACGCTGTCTAGGTGCTATGACTAGAGTCTGAATGTCTAGGTGTGGCTGTATCTCTTTTCCCTCATCCATGTTATTCATCTCTCCCTATGGGCTTCGCGGGGTATCCTTCCCCCACAATTATTACAGTATATTGCCCAAGCCTCTTATAGATTGAGGCATACCCGCAGCAGCAATACCCGCGGGAAACCGCCGCCGCCGAGGGCATCCTGGCGACCCGCCGCCTAGGAGACGCCGGGGGAGCCACCACGCGCCTCACCTCTCATCCCCTCCCTTAGCGCCGCGCAGAGCCATCTTCTCCGCCTCGGATTTAGGAGATGTGAAAGGGGGGGATAGGTTGACACTATATCTCCGCCCTTCACTTCAGTTCCCTCCGGAGACCGATTTCTCTCCCTTTAATGTAAACTGGGAGGATGGTTCTTTTACCCAAACCTCACAGGGTTCCATAATATCTGGGGGATGAAATGGAACCTTTATTTTCTTGAATCCCTTGGCTGTGATAATTAACTGCATCCGAGCAAATGGGGTAGGAACCTTAATACCATAACCCTTAATATTTATTAAGTCAAATAACTTAGAGAGATTACCTTGTCCCTGTTGAAGACTTTCAATGAAAGAGACTATTATATATTCACCATCCTTCCATAACCACCCATCGAATTTATCACTGGTGAATCCAAGTTGTTTACCGAGTATAGAGTCTAATTCAATAGGACCATCTTCATCCCAAGAAGTCGTCGGTTCTTCAGACAATCTTATTTTCGTTTCTCATCCCCTCCCTTAGCGCAAGAAGATGGGTTGAATTTGCAGCCTTCACAAAATAACTCTATTCTAGCCTTCATCCATCCCTCATCTTTAGGGGCGGGCGTAGAAACCATAGTACCCTCTTTACTGCATTTGATACTCGAACCACTCTTCCATACCTTTGTAATAAGCATAACCCCACAAGGACGCTTCACTAACTTAGGCTCTATTTTAGGCATCTAACTTTTTCCCTCCTCCTCTGATTCCACCCCATCTAAGTCTTTGAATAAATCCTCGGTGTTCTTAAATGTCTTAACTCTACCCTCTTTTAAGTCAAGCATCGCAGAGTCCTCTCCTATGCCACGCAGAGCAGACTTCATTCCACCCTCCCATTCCAACAGTGCTCCATAAGGCTCAGTATTCATCACTTTATCTGTAATTGATGCCAATTTCTCTAAATGTTTCTCCGCCTCAGCGATGCGTGACTCCATTTTTCTAATTTCATTGTTTTGATGTTCAATGAAGCTCTGGTCACGATTATAATATTCGATCTGTTGATTATACATTTTATTAGTTTCTGATAACTGCTCCTTGAGGGCGCCGCGCTGCTCTGTGAGCACGCGGTTGTTCTCCAGAAGGATGCCGACGTCGAGCCTGAACTTCGCCCACAGCATCTGCTTCTCCGCCTCAAGAGCCTCTGCATGATTCAGAAACTCGGTTATTCGTTGCTCTTTTTCACGAATATAATCAATGAGATCAGGGTCAAAGTTATGCCTCTTAATTAACTCCTGTCCACTGCTACTGATTCCGGTTAGTTTTTCACTCATTCCTTCTTCCTCTCCTCCCTCCGCAGCCCCAGCCACTCCCTCAGCTCCGCGGCGGAGAACTCAGACTTCTCATGCGCAAACAAATGACCATCCAAATCATCACCCAGCGCCTTCAGCCGCGCCTCATGCGCCTCAAGCTCCTGCAACGCGACGCCGAGGACATTCGAGACGCGGCGGAGCCCCTGGGCGGCATCCGCCAAACCGACGCCGTTGGCCTCAAGCCTCTCCAGCGTCTTGTTGATGACCTTCAGGTCCTCAGCCGCGGAGCGGACGCGGCTCACGGGGAAGCCTCCTTGATGAGTTGCTTGAAGTGGTCACGTTGCCACTTCGTCTCAGCAGCCCTAGCAGCCTCAGCAGCCCCAGCAGCCCTAGCAGCCTCAGCAGCCCCAGCAGCCCCAGCAGCCCTAGCAGCCTCAGCAGCCCCAGCAGCCCCAGCAGCCCAAGCAGCCCAAGCAGCCCAAGCAGCCCCAGCAGCCCCAGCAGCCCCAGCAGCCCCAGCAGCCCCAGTAGCCTCAGTAGCCTCGTTCATCTTAACCTCATTCTCAGGAGTAGGATCGTCAAGGTACGCCCTTGTAGCGTCAAGGCTCACGCGGACCCTCGAGTCATCGGGGTACTCCTTCTCCCAGAGAGGGTAGACGTGCTCCGCGAAGCCCAGCGCGGCGCGCCTGATCACCCCCTCGGGGACCTCCCAGAGGAGGCGCATCTCCCCGGTGCAGAACTTCGTATCCCCACCGGGCCTCCTTCTCGACGCCTTCCCCCGGTACTCAGCTACCATGAACACGTCCCCGTAGCCCGAGTAATCAAGGGCATCACGGGCGTCTCGGCAGCCATGCAGACCACTCTTGCAGAGGCGTAGGGGGCCGGCGTGCTTCACCCACTCGCCGAGGCGCCACGTCACGCCCCCATTCTCGCTGTGGTAGGATCCATCGGGGTTCCTATACACCCACCGATAACACTGGGAAGCCCTCACGGGGAAGCCTCCTCAGGTACCTTGAACTCACAGTAACCCGGATGCTTCAACATTTCTCGGCTGTGCAATTTATTGCACACCTCAAGGGCTTTATCATAGTCTCCACAGGATTTACAGAGAACACAGAGAACCATCAAGAAGCCCCCCCCGGCCCGTGGCGAATCCAAATCACCGACTTCTCATAGATTTTCAGTATACTCCACTCCCCCGCGGGCTCAGGCGGAGCCACGCCGTGACCAAGCGACAGGGTACCCACGACGCCGCTGAACTCGGGCGCAGCCCCTTCAAGTGGCTCAAAGCGGGTCTCCTCCTCCCCAACAAGCTGCTCCAACTCGTTATAGAAATAGACTACTTTTCTCTTTTCCTTAACTCTTTCACTCATAGCAATCAAATCCTAAAAAAAGTGGAAGACTAAGAAGGAAGTCCGGTCCACTCTACCCACGTGGCATCGTTGCCGCCGATGTTCTTATGCTGAATCGAGGCAACCATGAGGACCAACCCGACGCATTCGTCAAGCGGCTTCCCCCAGAGCTTATACAGGTTCTTCTCGTTGCTCTTGCTCAGCGAGAACTTAACCTCCTGCCCCCAGTCCTTAGTTCCCTTCGCCTTGAACTCACCCGTCACCTGTGGGCGAGCCGGAATATCCACGGGGCCACGAGCCGTATCAATGGTCTTCGCGGCCTCAAGCGCCACGGCGGTGATCCGCACGAGGTCCCCCACCTGGACCTTATCCGCCTTCAGGTAGGTCCCCGACTTGTCGGGCTCGGCCTCCATGCGGCTCCTCCGCTCCGCGAAGGTCTCAGCCCTCGGTGCCTCAGGAGGCACCGCCGGAGTCGGCGCGCCGATTCCCAGGTTCTTCAGCACCAGGTAGATCGCGGCCTCCTCCGTGAGGAGCCCCGCCGCGGCCTGTACCTCGGCGCCGATCATGGCCTCAATCTGCACCCTGCTCAGGCCCTTCTTCACGGCCTGTATCAACTCAACCGCTTTTTCCTTGTTCATTTTCTTCACTTCACCCCCAGAGGGGCGAAGAATAATAACCCAAAAGAAACATATAAGGTTTATGAATGCTCTAAAACCTTTAAATATGGGGTTGGTGATCAATCAGTTTGATAACCTATGGATGAAGAAACCACTTTCATTGGCACAAACGTAACCCAGAGCGTCAAAGAAAAAGCAGAAACCCGAGCCAAACAACTCGGCCTGAATATGAGTAACTACCTACGCTTCCTCGTGATGAAAGACCTAGAAAAGTAGAATTAGGGGGCTTCAAAGGATGCTGAATAATCCCCGAATCTACGTAGCCGGAAAAATGGGTGATGGTTGGAAATGGCAAAGATGGACCAGTGTTTTAAGTGAATCCCTCAGACAATCAATAGAAACTCCAAATATTGACCTGCATTATCCTGATGAAGTGGGCTTTAGTCATGAAGGAGATTCACCAACAGGCATAGTAAAAGCAGATATCGAATTATTAGATACTTGTAATGGAATTATAAGCATCTTTTCTGAGATACACCAACCAGGAACCTTAATAGAAACACTTCACGCATTAACTAAACGAAAACTCGCGTTAATTCTATTCACAGATGAAAGTTATGATACACTTGAACCGCACAAACTTGAAGGAATAAGTTTCATCGGAGAAACAAATTACTGGTTTTTAGTAGATTATATATATGAAAATATAAACTTTAACAAAAATATGATAACGATGATAAAATGTAGGCCCGAACAGGTTCCAGAAACCATTAAAAAATGGCTTCAACAATTTGAAGCACAACCTGACTTAGTAATGCAATTCAACGCCAAAATCGCATCAATCGAACTCAGGGAAAAAGATAGAGGTTACCCACCAGTAGCACCACACGCACAAAAAATATGGGAAAAACTCAAGCAGAAATACGAAACGGATTTTACATGTGATTACTGCGACGACTCCTTAAAGGTAATTGATCGTTCAAACCTACATAATAAAGGCTTCACCTTCGATCACATCAAACCCCTATGTAAAGGCGGACAAAGTAATCCAGAAAATCTGGCCATAGTCTGCCATGAATGTAACATCATAAAGGGTACAATGGATCATCAAACATACATCGACTTCCTAGAGAAAACCAAAGACGACCCCGAACTACGTCGACGCATGTTCTCCCAGATGTGGACTGGGCGCAAAGCAGCGCGGTTCTACCGACAATAGGTGATCCTGATGGATACATCAAATCCCGAGGGATTTCCACCAATCGACCTACAAAAAATAGATCCAGATAAAATACCAAAGAAGATGCTGAATCGGAGACAATGGATTAATTGGCGGTATGGAGAGAGTGATAAGGGTAAAATTACTAAGGTTCCCTCAGCTCCATGGATCAATGGCAAACCACAGATCCCTGTATCAGTGACGGACCCTAACAACGTCACCACCTTCGAGGAGGCATATAAGTCAGCCCTAAACAATAACATCGGGTTAGGGTTTGTATTCTTCAAGGGTGCGGGCATCTCAGGCGTGGATGTTGACCACTGTTTAGCCGACGGAGTGCCCTCAAAACTAGCACTTGAAACAGTAAAGGCACTACCAAGCTACGCTGAGTATTCACCCAGCGGAAATGGCATACACATAATCGTTGAAGGAGTGTTGAATGTTGATGGATTCAAAAACACTGAAACGGGGATAGAGGCGTATTCTACTAACCGATTCTTCACATTCACAGGCGACCATCTTCCCGACACCCCCACCGAGGTTATTGAGTGCCAAGACAACCTTAGCAGATTCGAGGCTATACAGAACCCACCGAAGACGACACCAGAGACACCCCCGCCGAAGGTGGATGGGGCATCCAGGGGATTAAAGAATAAGCTGGGGCAAACCATCGAGGAGGCGCGGGAGAAGTACCCCAACCTAGACCAGTTGCTGAGGCCGGGAAACAACGGCTACAAGAGCGCCAGTGACGCAGACGCCGCCGCAGCCAGCTCCCTCGTCTACTATGAGTTCAGTGAACCCGACATAAAAGACATATTAATACGGTTCAGGTTCCGTGAAAAGTTCAACAAAAATAAGAAGTACCTCGACCGGACAATCACCAGCGCCCGCGAATTTGTAACCACCACAGTAAGCCAGAACCAGAAGACGATGGATCAACTGCTAGAGGACTTCAATAAGAAGACCGAGGAGGCCAGAGACGCGAAGAAGGAGCCGACACTCATCGAAAAGATGTTAAACCTATTCATAAAAGACAGCTTCAAAACAGCGGAGGACGTTGAGGCATTATACCGATACAAAGAAGGCACATACGTCTCCGGAGACACCTATGTTAAAGGGGCCGTTGAATCAGCCTTCGGCACCGCCACAAACAGCGGATTATGCGCCGAAGTAGTGGGACACCTCAAACGCCGATCATACACACCACGTATAGAGTTTAATAAATTCGAGGGAGAGATACCCGTCGAGAACGGGTTACTAAACCTCGAAACGGGGGATACAACCGACTTCAGAACCGATAAGATATTCACATTCAAAATCCAAACAAAATACGATAAGACAAAGAGCGCTCCCAAGTGGCTGAAATTCCTAGAGGACATTCTACCAGATGAGAAGGACCGTTTAGCGTTACAGGAATACGCCGGATACTGCCTATACCCCCGAATGTCCTTCCACAAAATATGTTTCCTAGTAGGAGACGGACGCAACGGCAAAGGCGCCTTCATAAGAACAATCCAGGGAATATTAGGACAAGAAAATATCTCAAACATACGAATTGACTATCTGAACGGCGGACACCGATTCATAGCCACAAACCTCTACGGTAAACTGGTAAACGTCAGCTCCGAGCCCTCAACCAGGTGGCCCCTGCAAACAGAATTACTCAAAGCCCTATCCGGCGAGGATTGGCTAGATGGTGAGGTAAAGGGCAAACAGAACCCAATAAAATTTCCACCCTTCGCCAAACACTTCGTACAGGGCAACAAGATGCCGAAGGTAAACGACACCTCACTAGGATGGTGGGACCGCGTACTAATCATCATCTTCGAGATGCAATTCACAGAGGAGAGCGGCAAACAGGTAAAAGACATAGAAGACAAATGGCTTAACGACCCAGACGAACGATCCGGCATACTGAACTGGCTTATCGAGGGCTGGCTACGCCTCAAAGCAAACGGGAGATTCACACAATCAAAAACGCAGAAAGAGGCTATGATCCAATTCAAGAGAAGATCAGATCCAATCGCCGCGTTCCTAGTCGAAGAATGTGAATACGGCCCAGAATACTATGTGTTGAGGACCACACTATATGATAATTATAAAGACTACGCGAAGTCGCTGAACGAGGCGCCGGAGGGCGACCGCGTGTTCTGGGAACACCTTAGAAAAGCCCCCGGAGTTAACGTTGACCATAAGAAGCGGATACGGGGAAAGAATGAGCGCGTTGGGCTGGGGTTAAGGCTTAGAGAACACACAGGGGGAGAGTTGGGTGACTTCGGAGATGATGAAGGAGGCCACACAAAAAACGATGATGGGGCACATGGGGCAGTTGGGACACCTCCGGTTACTCGCGAACATGAAAACAGTGAATATAATAAAAAGGGTGATTTGGAGAAGGGAGTAGAAACACCTGCCCCAGATGCTCCAGGTGCCCCACCTGTGAAAAATGAGCCCCCAAACTGCGAAATATGCCCCGAATTAGGTCCGTTTAGTTATCAGGGGAGACGTCTCTGTAAGAAGCATCTGGATGAGATGATCAAACAGGATGGAAAAATGAAATGAGTGAAAGCATCGTAGATCAGTATCTGGCTTTGCAACCGGGTAAAAAGAGGGAGAAAGGCGTGTACTACGCGACTGACTTATCCAAGTCCTGTCTTCGTCAAGCCTTTTACGATATTGTGTCGCCTAAGAAATTTGATGCTTCTACGCTTCGCGTCTTTGAGGTGGGGCGTATGGTTGAGGATCTGGTTGTTAAGGCTCTGGGTCAGTGTGGGGGGTATTCTATTGTCGGCACTCAGGTTCAGGCGCGGTGGCCTATTCCGGGGGGCTCGATTCATGGTCGCGTAGATTTGCTAGCGAGTGACGCGGCGGGGAGGCAGGTTGTCTTTGAGGTGAAGTCGATTAAGAACTTCTATTACCTCGACGGCCCGAAAATTGATCATTTGTGTCAACTGAATTTTTACTTGAATGTGCTGGGGATTGATCAGGGGGAATTATTCTATGTTAGTAAGGAGGCGCTTCTTAATGGCGGGGCTGGGGGTCCGGTAGAGAAGCGTTTTAGGGTTCAGCGTGATCCGGTGGCGTTTTTAGAGTTGATTAAGCGGGCTGACGAACTACACGCGGCGGTGTCCGGCGGCGTGGTCCCTGATCCGACGCAGTGCTTCCTATGCCGAGGATATTGTTTGCACCCTGAATGTGAGTTTTGTAAATCTAAAGGGGAGGTTCGATAATTTGGCTAAGTTGGGTCCTCATGCGGCGCCTACGGGCCTGGCTAGGCGGCGGGAGTGCGCGGTGGCGGGTGGGCTGTACCTGTGGCGGAGGCCGCTGGTGAAGAAGGGGGAAAAGGTTGATGAGTATTGGGTGGAGCCGAGGTGAAGGCCGTTGGTTGATGTTCCCGTGGGTTTTAGCGCGGAGGCGTGGGAAGTTATGCAAAAGAAGCCCATGCACATATTTTGGATTGTACGGCGGGGAATCGCCACATCTGGGGTAAGGATAAGATGAGGGACGACGTGATTTTCACGGATAAGGAGCCCAACTTGAGGATTGCGCCTGATCTGCTCTGCGAGTGGCGAGACCTGCCAAAGCACTTCCCCGCAGACTACTTTCACTGCGCTATATTTGATCCACCATTTTATTCCGGTCAACATGGTCCCTTTTATCGAGATGTTCACTGTGACCCTAAAGAGAAAGCTGGGTCTTGGTGGTCTATATTTAGTACTAAATACTCTCTTCGAGTTGAATTATTAAAAGCGCAACAAGCATTAGCAATTATTTCACCTAGAATTTGTTTAAAATGGTGCGACACTGATGAATATCAAATAGATCCTATTCTAACCCTATTTACTGAGTTTAAACCTATTTTTAAACAGAGCTGGAAAAGTAAAAGTGCTGTAGGAAAGGGGGTGACGTGGTGGGTTAAGTTGGTTCGCAGGGGGTTCACGCCGTGAAAACTGATCGTCTTCGCGGTCTTGTGGCGGATGTGGCGTCTGCGTCGGGTGTGTCGCTGTTTCTTCACCCCGTGGGCCGGGTGGTGTATGGGACATATGAGTCCCAGGTGATGAGTCGCCGGGTGCGTCGGTTGGACGTGGTGAATGCGCATGGGGAGAAGGAGGTCTTGATTGAGGGTTCGGAGGCGGAGGTCTTCGCGGCGCTGTCGGCGGCGAAGAGGATACTGGATATCCAACTTCAAAAGAGGTTTACGCCATGAATGAATATCAGAGTTTCGGGGCCGGTGTTAATAGTGTAGCCCTAGCTGAGGTACTTCACCATCAACCAGAGAAAGTCTTCGCTGATACGGGGTGCGAGTATCCAGAAACCTACGTCTACCTTAAGACATATCCTTATCCAATTACAATTCTAAACGCCCCCGTCGAGGGATGCATCACAATAGAGGATTGGTGTCTAAAACTAGGTCACGCCCCATTTATGAAGTTCAGGAGCTGTACCGAGAAATTCAAGCATCGTCGAATGGAGAAATACATGATGAAGCCCTGCACAGTCTATATTGGCATCGCTTACGATGAGAAGCACCGCGCAAGAATTACGGAGAAAGGAAAAATCACTTATAGGTATCCCCTAGTTGAACAAGGCATCACTCGGGCGAAGTGTAAGGAGATAATCACCGAGGCGGGTCTTTTTCTCCCACCTAAATCGGGTTGCTGGCTGTGTCCATTCCAACCGAAAGCCTCGTGGTGGAGACTAGCCCGACATCATCCTGGCTTATTCGAGAGGGCGTGTAAGATAGATGAGTTAAACCCCAAAGTAAGACTCAGAGAAAAGGGTCTGCGTAACTTGTTGCCGGCTCAGAACGTGTTTGAGGAAGATGATGGGTGGGAGTGTCAACACTGTATCTTGATTTAGGGGCGCTCACCGTCGCTAAGCGACTATTCGACGTGGGACTACAGATGAGGCTTAAAATATGAGCTGCGGGTTTCATAACCAGAAAAAATATGGTGGGAACCCCGTTTTCTGTCTAAGCTGTGGCGAGCGGTGGGTGCCATATATCCAGACGCCATTTGACGCCAAACAGCCCATTAAAAAGCGCGCTGGATGCAAAAAGAAGGGGCATCTCCCCTCGTTAATCTCTTTTAGTCTGTCCCCGCCTTTTTGAGTAGCTTCGCGAAGTAGGTGTGCCACTTGGCGGCCCCGTATCGGGTGCGCATGGGGTTGATGCCCATCGTCATCGAGGACCATTTGAAGTAGCTGGTTATCTCGCGGTCCTGGAGCTGGGCGGCTTCGAGTTCTTCGAGGCGCCAGTGGCGTAGGCCGTGGTTGCTCTGCTGCTTGAGGTGGGGCTTGATGACGCGATCTATGAGGGGGCGTCTGTTATCTGGGTCGCGGATGACGTGCCCCGAGTCGTCTACCTGGTATATTATCTGCTGCTCAATGAGATAGCCGCGTCCGGCGAAGATGTGGCGGTTGACGAGGTATGCCTGGCGTTCGCTGAGGCTGCAATAGTTCTTGCCGCCGGCTTCGTTCCAAGCGTCGAGTATGGGCTCCGCGAATGGCTCGTGCCGCGGCTTGAGGGGCACGGCGAACTCCCGCGTCTCGGGGACGCGCTTCTTGAGGGCGCCGCAGCTGATCAGCAGGGCCTCCTCCCCCGAGTCTTTGTGCTCGGTGGCCTCCATGCGTAGGGTGTGGCTGGTGTTTGCGTGTCCGCGCCGCGTCTTGGTGACGGCCTCGTTGATGCGGAAGCCGCCGATGAGGAGGAGCATGTCGGCGTGGCGCAGGGTGTCGCCGTCGACGCGGCAGACTCCGTTTGGGAAGCGGGGGCTCTGGTCGGGTACCTCGATTTCCCCGCTGGGGATGGCTGCGATGCGTTTCCTGAGTTCGGCGGGGGAAGCCTCAACGAGGGCACTCATGGGGTGTTCTCCTCGTATTCGGGTAGGAGTGCCTTCATGGGGCAGGTTGGGGATTCCCGGCACTCCTGCATGAGGGCGAACCCGATCCGCGTCTTGGTGGTGGATTCGCTGAGCCCGAGCTTCTCCGCGAGTTGTGCCCAGGTGTTGCCTGGGTTGTCGTAGTAGGTTTTGAGTATCTGGTCGTCGGTTAGGTGTGGCTTGTGTTTACCGGGTTTTCTATGCGCCTCTCGGTAGGCTTTTCGCTGCTCTTTATGCGCCTCATAGTAGGCTTTCATCTGCTCTTTATACTGCTCTTTATGCGCCTCATAGTAGGCTTTACTCTGCTCTTTATGCGCCTCACGGTAGGCTTTACTCTGCTCTTTATGTGCCTCACGGTAAGCTTTCCCATAGGCTTTCATGTAGGCTTTTCTATCCAATTTCTCACCCATCTAACCTGGCCTCCAGCACCACCAAGTTACTCGGCAGAATACCCAAGTCTCCAAACGGTGGCTTGATTTCACCGGTGAGCACCATCAAGCCCCAATCAAATCGGGCTCTGTCAAGTTGATCATGTGCCCTAATAGGCGCGAACTTCTCTCCACAACTCAGACAGGCACCGCATTGACGAAGACAATCAAGGGGATTGTTATACTCCCCCCTACGGCACCAGAACCCCGGCACCCCATCCGATTCACCGAAACCCCTGAGTGTGTAGTCTCGTTTTCGCCCAAGTTCCTTATACCTTTCCTCTAACATCTCACCCATCTACCCTAGCCTCCTTTGCCTTGAAGTTCATGTAGACTGAGCAGAGCACCCGGACTTTTTTGCACTTCTCCCCATCGGGGCAGAAGTTGCACGCGGTAATCATTTTACCGTTTACGATGACGAAGTTCTCACCCATCTACCCTGGCCTCCCTAAGCGTTTTTTCGTAGACCGCGATTCCACGCCTCCGCAGGCTCCCAATAAGCTCCCGCGTCTTAGCTAGCGGCGGCTCGGGTAAACCGTTGCTATAGTTGTCGTACCCCACTGCCACAGCCCAGGGGTGAACCAGGTTAAGCCAAGGTAAAAATATTTCTCTATCAAAATCCATAATGGGTTCTATACTTATGAAGCCACGAATACCATTATCTTTTGTCGCGTTGCCAAATGAAATCAGCCTATCATAGGGAGGTGGAGCTTTAGAGAATTTGGAGACACTGCGGTTAGTCTCCATTGTAATCCCGAGGACTACATTATCAGGTATTCCATCTTCATAAGCTTCATAACCTTCAGGAAATTTAGTTAACAATAAGAAGGTAGAATTGGGGTTTTCCGTTATATTGGTGAGAACTTTCCGCTGAATGCTAAATGGCACAGTGGGAGCCCAGAGGTCGCCCATGTCCTGGACGAAGACGAAGGCCCCCGGCTTGAAGGTCTTGCCAACCACTTTCTCGTCAACGCGCCAGGCTCCGAGGTATTTTGAATACTTGTATCGGTTCTTCAAGCCGGTGGCCCAGCAGTAGGAGCACTCGCCGGGGCATGGTCCCCCGGCTAGGGGGTTCCAGGTCTCGGTTATGAAGCTGAACATTCTAACCATCTACTTTAGTCTCCTAAGCGTTTTCGGGCAGCTTCCAAGCCTGAGCCATGGCCTCGGTGAACGTTTCCTTAGCCTGATCCGTGGCCTCGGTGAACGCCTTCTGAGCCTGATCCGTGGTTTCGTCGAACACCTTCTCAGCCTGAGCCATAGCCTCGTTGAGCGCCTTCCGAGCCGAAGCCCTGGCCTCGTCGTACGCTTTCCAAGCCTGTTTCATAGCCTCTTTACGTGTACTCATGGTTTCATCCTCACCTATCCACTCTATTCCATCGCCCATTTGGAGAATTACCATATAACATATAGATCCCGTTATTCCGTAATCGAATCTTCTCTTTATCAAACTCTAAGCACTTCTTACAATCGTTAATTTTAGTGAGATTATGCATTACTGGGATAATACCTTCAAGGAACTTTACTCTAAGGTGTGCACCATTATTTTTCTTTCCCCTAGCTGGGTCGCTTAGTAACCATATCCAATATGGTTTATTTGGTGTTTTAATTACTGGTTTTATAGTTCCACCAAAACGGTTTTGAAGGAACTCAAGTGGCTCCTTGTCAACCATGTTTATCCTGATAATACACTTCAGTGATTTATCTTGACGATTGACTCTAGCATGACCTTCGCCATCGAAAAGCCCGGCGGCATAACATTGGTCTTCAAGGCTAACTGGTTGCATTTCATTCGTTTCCATACTCTCACTGACCTATTATAACACCTTCCCCTAGTTAAATATATGTATTACTAGGGTGGAGGTTTTGGTTGTTCTATGAATGTCCTTATTCATAAAGAATTGGCAACGACGGTGCGCGCGATTATCGTCGGATTTTGGCGAACTCTAAGGGATACTCCAACTCCAAATCCTCGGCTAATCTTCGGTGGCGGCTATCGTTTACTGGGGTATTGGGTTCATATTTTTGGAGGACTAGCCTAACCCTAGCCCGGTCTACCTTCTCGTTCCGAGTCACTTTTAGCTCGTCTAGGTGTGCGAGTAAAACCTCCATCAGCTTTTTCTTCGGGAACTCGGGCTTAACGGTTTTTTGCCTGCGTTCCCCGGCTTCGGTGGCGGTTCGCTCTAGGTATGCCTTCTTCTCTCGCTCGTATTGGGCGCGGATGTTTTGGCAGATGGGTGTATCCGCCGCCCACTCACCCCGTTTAGCCCATGTGCTTTTCTTTACCCCGCTGAAGCCACAGCGCAGGCACGAACTATGCCCACACTCCTCCGCGCCTGGGAGCATGAGGCGGACTTTGCCTAGCTTCTTCTTATATGGTTCCTTGGCGAATGCGGGCATGTAGAACCTGTATGCGGTGGCTTCGCCGCGCTTATTCATGTGGATGAGGTGAGTCATTACGTAGCTTCTGGCTATTTTGTCGAGGACCGCCATGTTGAGGGCTATGATCATTATTACGTAGCCCTTAGATCGCACCGCCTCTATCTGGTTCATTAGATCTTTTTGGATGTCCTCATACCAGTTGCGGGCCCCCATTGTGAATTGGCTTTCGTCTGGGATTATGAATTGTCCCATCTTCAGGGGGCTGTCCTCGCTGATGAGGGTTAGGAAGGCGGAGCTTCCGAATGGGACCTGTATCTTGGGATTGAAGGTGGGGTCTAGGAGTTGGGCGAGTCTGAGGGCGAAGTAGGTCTTCCCTGAGCCGCCGGGGCCGGTGACGGCTATGATGCAGGCTTCGATGTTATTGCGTATCTTTTCTATCTCGTTGAAGAAGAATGGGCCGTAGCCGCTGCCGGTTTTAACATAGACGCCTTTCCAATCCATAGTCTTGGCGATGCCCTTGTAGGTGGATGGAGGTTCAATGAATTGTGATCCTCCCACTTTCTGGGGCGGGATTACCCAAGTATAGCCGCAGGTGTTGCAGAGGCAGGCACCATCTTGGTCTGTGGCTACGGTGTCCTCTGAACTGCATTTGGGGCAGTTTGTGGTCTTATTAACACTCATGATCCGACCCCAGTCATGGGAGGAATTGGGGCAACCAAACATATAAATACTTTGATATCATCCTTCTATCAAGTTGCTCTTAACTCTCAAGGTCAAACTACAACCCACTGAGGAACAGGGACAAAAGCTACTCAGAACAATGGAGACCTTCAACCACGCCTGCGACGACATCTCCAAGGTAGCCTACGATTCCAAGACCTTCAATCAATACAAGCTACACCACATCCTCTACTACAGGATAAGGGAGCAATACATGTTACCCGCCCAGCTAACAGTGAGAGCCGTAAGTAAGGTGGTTGACTCCTATAAGACGGAGCGACGGCACCTGCATCTATTCGATCCCCACGGAGCCATAATCTACGACCAGAGGATAATGAGTTTCAAGGGGCTTGAGAAGGTCAGCCTAACAACCCTTGAGGGCAGGGTGATTGTATCCCTACTTGTCGGAGCCTATGGGAAGCTAGATCAGAGACGCATCAGGGGTCAAGCCGACCTACTCTACATAAAGGGCGAGTTCTACCTATGTCTAGTGGTCGAGCAACCAGAGGAGCCACCACTGACACCCGAAGGCTATCTGGGAGTAGACTTAGGCATCATCAAACTGGCGACGACAAGCGACGGCGTATCCTACTCAGGTGAGAAGGTTGAATCCGTTAGGGCACACTACATGGGGGTGAAGGCGGAACTTCAACATGTGGGGACAGAGAGTGCTAAGAGGCATCTTAGGAAGCTATCAGGTAGAGAAGCGAGGTTCAAGAGACAGGTAAACCATAAGATCAGTAAGGAGTTAGTGGTCGTTGCTAAAGACACGAAGAGGGCGATTGCTCTGGAGGATTTGAAGGGCATACGCGCTCAGACCACGGTTAGGAGAAAGCAACGTGAGAGACACGGTAAGTGGGCGTTCAACCAGCTACGAGCCTACGTCGAGTATAAGGCGAGGGTGGCGGGTGTGCCGGTGCTGATGGTGGACCCACGGAATACGAGCAGAAGGTGCTCGGTGTGTGGGCACATCGAGAAGCGTAACAGGGTCAGCCAATCAGAGTTCAAGTGCCGATCCTGCGGGTTCGAGTTGAACGCCGATTTGAACGCCGCTAAGAATATTCAGTGGAGGGCTGAAGTCAACCAGCCTATTGTAGTCTGCCCAGACGGGAACTTGAACTACAAGCCCACGACTTTAGTCGTGGGTAGTTGACTGGCTATTTAATGGTTAAACGGGGTTTAAATGTTTTATATGTGGGTGGGTAAGCTGTTTCTATTTTAACTAATCCTTTGTTATTTATACTGTCGTTCCACTGCTATGGTACTTGGCTCTTCTTTCTTCTCTAGCCTGTTCTTTCCTTATTTGTGCATAATAACTGGCCCATTTTGGGTCCGTTCCGATAATATCCCTACTGGGAGGTATTATAGGTCCGTCACCCTCACCTGTATAATGAGGGTGGTATAGGGGACTCACCTCATCTGTATATGGAGGTTCAGGTGGGGGAAGAGTGATGGGATTGTATGGTCTGGGCATGTCCTTGTCTGTGGGATTGTATGGTCCGGGCATGTTCTTGTCTGTGGGTTCAGGTGGGGGAAGAGTGATGGGATTGTATGGTC
>Ga0315289_10001180_pt1 | contig 40922 bp, 38 predicted proteins | sample YL17G11_40_MG_FD_203452 | JGI IMG/M metagenome (GOLD analysis project Ga0315289, IMG submission 203452) | Sediment microbial communities from Yellowstone Lake, YNP, Wyoming, USA - YL17G11_40 | ecosystem: Environmental > Aquatic > Freshwater > Lake > Sediment | place: USA: Wyoming | collected... | reverse complement strand
CCCTCCAAGGCTGCGGCCGTCTCCTCCCGGCCCATCTCGCAGCCCTCCAAGGCTGCGGCCGTCTCCTCCCGGCCCATCTCGCAGCCCTCCAAGGCTGCGGCCGTCTCTCTCCAGGCCATCTCGCAGCCCTGGAGGGCTGCGCCACCACGGCACGCCCCCCCAACGGCTCAAGCCAGGTACACCGGCGCCCCCGACCGCAGGGACTCGTGGATCGCGCAGGCGATCTCGACCGCGGCGCGCGCGTCGGCGGGCGAGATCAGCGGCGCGCGGTCGTTCAGCACGCAATCGGCGAAGTGGGCGAGCTGCGTGCGCAACGCGCCCTGCTGCTCCCCGTGGAGCAGCGGGCCGTAGAGGATATCGGGGCGCGTGGTGCGATGGTCGTTGATGATGCTGCAGCCCTCGTCGCCCACGGTCGCGCGGACCATCCCCTCCGTCCCGATCACTTCGAGCCGCGCATCCAGCGTACACGGGACTCCGCGGGGCATCACCCAACACGTCTCCAGGCAACCGATGGCCCCGTTCTCGTAGCGCAAGAGCGCCATGATCGAGTCCTCCGCCGCGATGTCCGCGAGCACCTTGCAGGCGGACTCCGCGTGGACCTTGAGCACCTCAGAGCCGACGAACCAGCGCATGAGGTCGAGGTCGTGGACGCCGAGGAAGTACGCGACCGAGGTGCGGGGGCCGATGCGACGGCCGGAGTCGATGATGTTGTTCCGCCGGCCGTAGACCTGCACGATCTCCCCCACCTTGCCCTCGTCGATGGCCTGCTTCGCGAGAGCATAACGCGGATCGAAGCGCACGATGTGGCCGACCATCAGCTTCAAGCCCGCAGTGGCGCAGGCTTCGATGATGCGGTCGCAGTCCTCGAGGGTGGTGGCGAGGGGCTTCTCCAGAAGGATGTGCTTGCCCGCCGCCGCGGCGGCGAGGCAGGGCTCGAGGTGCCGCTGGTCGTCGGTGCAGACGCTCACGAGATCGACGCCCGGCTGCGAGAGGACGTCCTCGATCGATTCGGCCGCGTGGCAGCCCAGTTGCGTCGCGAGGCTTTGCGTCTTCTCCTCCACCACATCGTACACCGAGACGATGCGCGTAGTCGGTAGCTCCGCCCACACGGCGGCGTGTCGCTCACCCATCATGCCCAGACCAATGACGGCGGCTCCCAGCTTGTCAGCCACGCTTCTTCGCCCCCTTCTTCGCCGACCGGCGAGCCGCGCGGAGAGGCTGTCCGGCCGTGTACGCTGCCAGCACCTGAGCGCAGTTGAGCAGCGAACCGAGGTGCGCGATCTCGCAGCCGTGGGTGTTCTCCGTGGGGAAGGCCAGCGCAGCCACTCTTCCCGCTAGCCCGTACTTGTAGATCGTGCTCGCGTCGCTGCCGAAGCCCCGCACGGCGACGCGCTGAGGCTCGAGGCCGAGCTCCCCCGCGATGGCGCACAGCTCATCGGAGAGGCCCTTGTCGTAGACGCCCTGGCCGTCCTTGTAGATGATGACGGGGTTGGGCCCGGGTTCGACCGGGTATTCGGGAGCGACGGGCGCGACCTCCACCGCGATGGCCACGTCGCCCGGAAGGGTGCGCGCGGCGAAGGGGCCGCCCGCGATGCCGGTCTCCTCCGCCGAGGTCAGGCAGAGGTACGTATCGCACCTCGGCCTCTTCCCCACTTCCCTCAGCATCTTCGCTGCGACCAGAAGCACGGCGACCGCAGCCTTGTCGTCCAGCCCGTAGCCCGCCACGTAGTCGCCCGGGTAGAGCGGGACCTTCCGCGCGCGGCTGATGCAAACCCGCGTGCCGACGGTGATTCCCTTCTTCGCCAGTTGCTGCCGGTTGAGCTTGCAGTCCAGCCGGCAGACGTCCCAGGAGAGCGGCCGGTTCACCTTGGCGGCTTGGATGTCCGCTGAAAGCTCGCTGACGTGCATGCTGCCGACGCCCAGAACGCCGGTGGTGACCTCATCCCCGAGGACGTCCAGTGGCCCCTCGCCGTAGATCCACGCCAGCGCGCCACCGAGGGGCTCGAGCCGCATCTTCCCATCCTCGTCGATGCGCGCCACCAGGCCCCCGATCTCGTCCTTGTGGGCCATCAGCCGCACCGGGGGCTCCTCGGTCTCGCCCTCCAGCAGGCCGATCACGTTCCCCGCCTCATCCTGCCAGACGCGCGTGCAGATTCCCCCCAGCTCCTCGAGGCACGCTTGGTCCATTTCCCGTTCGTCGCCCGTGGGCGAGTGGGTCACGAGCAGTCGGTCCAGCAACCGGATCAGTTCCGCTTTCATGGGGGGTCCTCAGGGGAGAGAATCCGTTCGAGCTCGGCGATGAGGGGCGGCACGCTCTCCATGGCCGCCCGCCAGAGCAGATCGAAGCTGATCTCCTCGTAGCCGTGGATCAGACGGTGACGCATACCAACGATCGCCCGCCATGGAACGCCAGGGCGCTGAGCTCTGACCTCGGGGGGTACCTGTGAGGCCGCCTCCCCTATCATGCCGATCGCATGGGTCACCGCGAGAGCAAACGACTCGTCTAGGTCAAGGTCCGCCCGGGACCGGCCGGCGGTGATCCGCACTGTGGCCCGGGCGTAGTTGAGCATGTGCCGGAGTCGAACCATCGGGTCACGCCTTGACATAGATCGCCTCCGCTTCAGCCAGGACCTCGTCTCGGAAGTACCGGCTGACGCACTCTGGGGTCATCAGGTCGACCTTCCGCCCGAGCAGGTCGCTCAGCTCGATCTCGATCTCCGCCAGCTCGAAGTACCCGACCCGCGCTCCCGGCTGGAACTCCACGAGCATGTCCACGTCGCTTCCGGGGGCGAAGTCGTCCCGCAGAACCGATCCGAACACCGAGAGCTTCTGCACGGGGTAGCGGCGGCAGATCTCAATGATTCCCGCCATGGGCAATGCCAGGTTGCCGGTAAGCATAGTTGCGCCTCCTGCCTCCCGATTCTACCACCCAGGGTCAATGGGCACTGCCGTCCCCGTTGCCTCGATGACCACGCGCCGCGTATGCATGACGCCGAGGCCCTCGCCGGCCTCCCGCTCGGGGCAGGACTGCGGGCTCACCGCGCTGAATCTTCGCCCGCCACCCAGGCTCACCTCTCCTCTCAAGCCCCGCACCCGGGAAGGACACCCGATGCCCAAGCGCGCCAGGCCCAACAACCTCAACGACCTCTCTCCCACCGAGTGGATCAAGTTCCAGAAGAGCTGGTTCATCCACAATCCACCCCCGCGCGAGAAAGGCGTCCTGCTCCACCCGGCCAAGTTCCCCGAGGGCCTGGCGGCGGAGTTCATCTCGTTCTTCACGAAGCGCGGGGAGACGGTGTTGGACCCGATGATGGGTACTGGCAGCGCCCTCGTGGCGGCATTGGAGTGCGGGCGGAATGCGGTCGGTGTCGAGCTGATGCCCAAGTACGCGGAGATCGCCGAAGAGCGCCTGCGCAACGTCCAGCCACCGCTGGGCGGAGATGCGCCGCACTTCCGCGCCGTCACCGGCGACGCCCGGAGGCTGCTCGACTACGACATCGGGGAGGTGGACTACTGCCTCACCTCACCACCCTACTGGGACATGCTCCGGCGGGCGGGCTTTGAGACCCAGCCCGAGCGCGCCGAGAAGGGCCTGGATGTGCACTACTCCGACGACCCCACCGACTTCGGCAACATCGATGACTACCCGCGCTTCCTCGACGAGCTGTGCGAGGTCTACCGCGCGGTTGCGCAGCTCCTCCGGCCCCGACGCTACCTGACCGTCATCGTGAAGAACGTGAAGAAGGGCGGCACGATCTACCCGCTGGCTTGGGACCTCGGGAAACGGATCGGGGGGTTCCTGACGCTGAAGGACGAGAAGATCTGGTGCCAGGACAACCAGCGCCTCGCGCCCTACGGCATGGGGAACGCGTGGGTGTCAAACACGATGCACCACTACTGCCTCAACTTCCGCCGCGAGTGACGGTGAAGGCAGACCACAAAGACACGAAGAACGGCAAGCGCCCTGCCGTTCTTCGTGTCTTCGTGTCTTTGTGGTTCAAGCCGTCAGCCGTTACCTCGACCACCTCCCACTCGGCCCCGGCATCACCGGGAACGCCGCGTGCGGCTCGACTTGGTACCAGTAGCCGACCGAGCAGATGTCGTCCGTCAGCGGCTGGAACCTTCCGTTCGGCCACCAGCCCAGCTCCTGGATCGTCACCTTGAGGTCCTCGTCGAACCGGATCGGGTCCATGATGTGCCAGCGGTAGAGCCCGTGCTTTGGCACCTGTCCCGGTTCGCGCTGCCAGAGCGGATAGCCGAGGAACGCGGTGGAGAACGTGTCGTCGAATCCCCACGCGCCGCCGAAGTAGTCCTCGGTGCCTGTCCCGCAGATGGTCGGCCCGCCCACATCGCCGTCCACGTAGAACTTGATCTCCCCCTCACCCCACCAGCCGTCGGACAGCTGCGTCCATGCCAGGTACGTCCCCACGTACTGCCCCTTCCCCTTGATGCCCTCCAGGATGACGTGCTCGGGGTAGGTGCGGGTGCCCATCGAGCGGCGCCACTGCGCATGGAAGTAGGCGGCCTCCTCGGGGACCTCGGTCAGGGCGTAGGTGATCTGGTAGAAGAACCCGCCGATGTCCTCCCAGCGCTGGTTCTCGACAGTGATCCTGGCGTGCTTTCGAAACGGCTTAGGCCAGTAGCTGTTGAACCCACCCGAGGGGTTCACCGCGATCGGCAGCGAGTTGATCTTCGCCCGCAGGGCGTGCCCGCAGCAGAAGAGGTCGCCGAGCGGCGCCTCCACTGAGGGTGTGTCCTCCCCGTCCCAGTACATGCGGAGCAGGCAGTCGCGGTAGGCCTGCGGAGGGACGGTGATCCAGATGTGCTGGATGACGCCCGGACCGTCGATCTCGGCGAGGGTGGTCGTGGAGCCCGCGGGGAGCGTGATGCAGGGCCGCACTTTCCAGCCCTTGCCGAGGTCGCCTGCCACCCCGCCGTCAGGCACTTCCTGCGCCCCACCGGCCTTGCGACCGTCCGGGTTTTCCGCTGAGATGGACCGTGTCTTCGCCTCGGCCAGGAACGGCAGCCCGCCCAGACCGAAGTTGATGCCGGGAGAGGTCATGATCATCTTCCTTTCGGGTGGTGTTGCGGAGGGACCGCTTCGCGACGGGGATGCTCCCGACCTCTCGGTCCATCACCACGAAGGCGCGAAAAACGGCATAGCCTCTCTTCGTGGCTCTTCGTGTCTTCGCGTCTTCCTGGTAAGAGCCTATCCCCAAACCCGTGGCGCAGCCCTCCAGGGCTGCGGACGTTCCGGTTTCGGGATAGGCTGCAAGCCGTCTACCGCGAGGGGGTGCGCGACGGGTGCCGCTCCCCACGGGGAGCCTCACAAGCTCGTCGCGTAGATCTCCTCCACCAGCTCCATGGTCCTCACCGCATCTTCCATGCTCGACGAGGGCGGCACGCCGGACTTCACCGCGTCGATGAAGGCGCGGTTCTCGCCCTCGAAGCCGTAGAAGACCCGGTTCTCCTCAGAGCCGGCGACCTCCGTCGCGCTGAGGACGGTGCCCTCCTCCTTGTTGTCCGAGTAGACCACCGCGGTGCTGTTGCAGTCGACGAAGGCGGAGATGCCCTTGGCGTGCATCTCGAAGGTGTGCACGCGCTTCCCCACGCACCAGTTCCCGAGCAGAACGCCCGAGCAGTCGTTCTCGAAGCGGACGAGGGCGTTGAAGGCGTTGTCGTAGGCCTCGTTGCAGAGCGCGCGGGCGTCGCCGGCAACCTCGATCGGCTCCGAGTCGGCCATCCAGCGCAGGGCGTCGACCGCGTGGATGCAATCGCAGGTCAGGATGTCCACCGCGCCCTGGTAGTACGGGCCGGCGAAATGGTGCTTGTAGAAGGTCGCCACGCAGTGCAGCGTCTCCCCGCGCTCGCGGACCTTCTCCCTGCACTTGACGAGCAGCGGGATGTAGCGCCGGTTGAAGCCGACCATGGCGATCACGCCGGCGGCCTCCGCCGCGAGGGCCATCTGCCGCGTCTGCTCGCGGGTGACGCCCGGCGGCTTCTCGATGAACAGGTGCAGCTTCCGTTTGAGGACATCGATCGCGAGATCGTAGAGGTGGTGCGGCGGCATGAGGACGTAGACCGCGTCGGGCGCGGTTTCCTCGATCATCTTCCGGTAGTCGCTGAACCGCTTCTCGATCCCGAAACGGTCGGCGGTCTGGTGAAGCTTGTCCTCCACCAGGTCGCACAGGCCGACCATCTCGACGTCCTCGAAGGCCTTGAGCGATGGGTAGTGCACACCGTTCGCCATTCCACCGGCGCCGACGAGGGCGACGCGAACCTTGCTCATGTCGGGCTGCTCCTTCACTATGGTGCTCGCAGAGATCGGAGCGGGAATTCCTTGGGAGGGAGGGGCTCCCCTCTCGCCGCGTGTGAGGTCAGCTCAGCATCGCGCAGCTTCCGGCCGATGGGCACTCCGCGCCGCAGCCCTCAGAGAACCCCTCGCACTTCACCTCGTCGCTGCTCCGCCGGCTGAACACCGCGACCAGGGAGAGCGCCTTCCGCACCTTCCGGCTGCCGCACTGCGGGCAGGGCGGCGCCGCCGCTCCCCGCTGGGCCAGGACCTCGTTGACCGTTCCGCACTCTTCGCACTTGTACTCGTAGATGGGCATCGGCAGTCACCTACTGAGTCTCCCGTAAGTGGGGAAACCTGGTACAGTCCTCTTTCCGCCCGGACGGCGGCGGAAAGGGTCCAGTCCCGGTTTCCCCACTTACAGGCGTGTCGGTCGGGCCGGGCAATGGGACTGCACCGTTTCCGCCGGCCCCATCGGCGGAAACGGGACTGTACCATTTCCCGGCCCCTTCTCACCTACGGCAACTCGATCAGGCAGGCGTACAGGCCTTGCGGGGTGAGGGCCACGCCCGCGATGCTGCGGCCGTCGGCGGACAGCCCGCTGGCGGAAAGCAGCCCGCTGTTACCCGGCAGAGCGATCCCCGCCTCCGCCATGAGGCGGCCGAGGCTCTGAAGGCCGCGGGTCTCGTCCCACAGGAACTCAGACCCCGGCGACATCGACGTGTTGCCCAGGACCACGGAGCCGTCGCGGGAGCACGCGATCCCGACCCCCAACCCTCCGGGTATCAGCGACACCATGCCCCCGGCGGGGGTCCAGCGGAAGGGCTCGAAGAGGGAGGACCCATTCGCCCCGGCTGACGCGCCCGTGACCACTCGGCCATCGCCAGAGACGGCCACCGCCTGGCTCACGAACGTGCCGGGGTAGAGCGTGCCGAGCGGCGCCATGCCGCTCTCCGGCGTCCAGCGGAAGGCCTGGGTGACCTTTACCCCGTTCACGTCGGGGGCGACCCGGGCCTCACCGACGACGACGCGACCATCGTCCGACACCCCCAGCGCCTGACAGAACGAGCGACCGGGCAGGAAGGGCACGAGGTCGCCGAGGGTGACGGACTGGCCGCTCTTCGCGTCCCAGATGAGCCCCTGCATCCCCGACTGAGTCCGTGCCGAGCCCACGACAACGGTGCCGTCTGCCGACACATCGAAGGCCGCGCTGTGGTTGCGGCCCTCCGGCCAGTCGATGATGCGTCTCATCCCGGTAGCGGCGCTCCACCAGAAGGCCGCCGTCTGGGCGTTGCCCCCCTTGTTGCAGGTGCCCACGACCACCGAGCCGTCCGCGTTCGTCGCCGTCGCCATGCTCGCCTCGAAGCCGGGCAGTGTGCCCAGGTTCTCCATCCCGCCGGCCTCGGTCCAGCGGAAGGCTCGCAGCCCCTCGCCTGACCAGCTGAACCCCACCACGACCCTGGCGTCCGCCGAGATGGCCAGGGCGCCACTCGACCCGTTGTCGGGCGCGCCCGGCAGCCGGCCGAGTAGGAGGCCCCGGCCCTGGCCGGTCACCCCCACGGTCTGGCGCGCGCTCGCCTGGCCGTCCACGGTCGCCGCTACTCCCGCCTCGCCTCGGGCGACGCCGACAGCACTCGCCTTGTCGAAGCGCAGGAAGGAGGCGCCATCCACCACGCTCCAGAACACCGAGCCGGGTGTCACCGCCAGGAGGGTGCCGGTGTCGGAGCGCGCAGTGAAGGCCAGGTCCCTCGTCTCGCCGACCGCCAGCGTCTGGCCGGGCGGCACCTCGACCGACGCCACGGAGCCAGTAGTGGCCACATCGCCGAGACCGGAGCCGTCACCCTTCACCGTCACCGAGGCATACCCCACGCCCACGACATCCCCTGTGCCGCCAGGGCCGGCGTATAACCGGACCGAGAGCGAGGTCGGCCCCACGCGGACCCTCCCCGGCAGAGCATAGGTCCGTGAGTAGGCGGCCGGACCGGGACGCCGACTGGCCGTGAAGATGTAGTCGCTGCCGTCGATCGCCCCGCGGGCAAGCGTGAGGGTGAATGAGAGCGCGGAGGACGGGGCGACCGTCTGAACCCCTGGTCGGCTCCGCTCCGACCAGTAGATACCGAACCGCACCCCCTGGACTGCCCGGCCCCCGTGGTCCGTGCCGCCGCAACCGGCCAGGATCGGGGCGAGGCCAGCAGCAGCGAGGAGTGTCACCAGACACGTGGCTCGTCTCATCGATTGCCCTCCCTCTGGTCGGTGCGGCGCCCGCGCAGCGGCCGTGGGCCCCGATCACCGCCGCGACACGAACGGGCTGTCGCTCAGGTAGTACCGGAGCTCCAGCGCCGCCGCTTGCGGGTCGGAGATGCCCACCCGCGTTGTCCTCACGATTGCCGACTCGGGCGGGTCGCCCTCGGCCAGGATCAGCGGCCACTGCGCGAGGTCGTGCCCGTTGAACGCCAGGTCCACCCCGAGCGCGGCGCACACATTCGCCGGGCCGCGGGCGAGACGGTGCAGGTCGTGTATTCGCCGGTGGCGCCTCATCAGCTCAACGCCCCCCAGGGGTTCCAGAGCGCGGATGAGGATGGCCTCCGGGGTACCCTCGGCTTGCGTGACCGCGTTCATGATCCTGTGCATGCCGTAGGTCCGGTAGACGTAGGTCGTGCCCGGCGGCCCGAAGAGGGGGCTGTTCCGCTCGGTGCGCCGGCGAGCGGCGTGATTGCCCGGGTCGCCCCGCGCGAGATAGGCCTCGGTCTCCACGATCCGCCCCCAGATGTCCCCCTCGTCCGTCCGGCGGACCAGGAGCTTGCCGAGGAGGGCCTGAGCCACAAGAACGGTGGGGTGCCGGTAGAGCTCCCGAGGCACGGGCTCGAACACGATCGGCCCTCTCCCACCGAAGGAGCGACAGTGGGAGGCTACGCCACGAGGCGGCCGAGTTCCTTCTTTGGGAGCAACGCCCAGTCGGGGGGTGTTGAATCCATGTAAGATGACGCACAGGTTGCCCGAACCGGCAGGACGCCCCCACAGAGACGGGAGATAGTGGCCAGTTCGGATGTGGACTCTGGGAGGTATGAGCAATTGGCACGCGGCAAGGTCAAGTGGTTTGATGCCCAGAAGGGCTTTGGGTTCATAGAGCGCGAGGGGCAGCGGGACGTCTTCGTCCACTACAGCTCGATCGTGGAGCAGGGGTACCGGTCGCTGAACGACGGCGAGGAGGTCGAGTACGAGCTGGTGGAGACGGAGCGCGGCCCTCAGGCGCACAACGTGCGCCGCACACAGAAGACCGAGACCACGACCGAGGTCAAGGTGCCCTGGTAGGCGCGAGCACGGGCAGGTCTCTCAGGCGTCCGCCCCGAAATGGCGAGTCCTCGCCAGAACGGGGCGGGCGCCTTCTTTTCCCTGGTGTAAGGAGTGATCGCCATGCGGACCGAGTTCACCGGACGTCACACCGCCGTGTCGCCCGCTTTCGAGGAACATGCCGAGAAGCGCTTGGAGAAGCTGGCGCGTCTGCACCACCGGCTCACCGCCGTACATGTGGTGCTGGCGGAGGAGCGCGGCCGCGCCGCTGTGGAGATCACGGGGGACCTCGACGGCACACCGGTGCGCAGCGAGGTAAAGGGGGCCGATCCCCGCGCCAGCTTCGACTCGGCCCTCGAGAAGCTTGAGCGGCAGATCCTCAAGTACAAGGCCCGCTGGCACAAGCGAGTCCGGAAGCTGCGGCGCGGTGCTGCGGAAGCCGAGGAGGAGGTCGTCGAGCAGCCGCAGGCGGAGGAGGAGGCTCCCGCCGACGTCGAGGAGCCACAGATCGTGCGGACGAAGTCGGTCAGCCTCAAACCCATGGCGCCGGAGGAGGCCGCGCTCCAGATGGAGCTGCTCGGCCACGACTTCTTCCTGTTCCGCAATGCCGAGAGCGACCTCGTGGCGGTGGTCTACAAGCGCGAGGAGGGCGGGTACGGCCTGCTGGAGTGCGAGGCGTAGGGAAGACTGGGGGGGAAGATGACCCAGGATGAGCTACGGGGACTGGCAACGCAGGCCTTCGGGGAGCGGCTGGAGCGCCTCAACCCCGGGGCCCTGAGTGACTTCCTGACCTCCATCCAGGAGGCGCTCCCAGGCACGCAGCGGGGCGGCATCATCACCGTCGATGACGCCCCGGACAGCTACGAGCAAGCCATGCGAGAGTACTTCGCCGCGATGCTCTACGCCCCGCCCGAGCGGGCCGTAGCCTCCCTGTGGGTGACGGCGGCGGAAATGTGGGTCGGGATGGCAGGTGAGAGGTGAGACGGTCATGGCGAACCCGATCGAGCTCGGTTTCCAGGGCCTGGGCAAGATGGGCCTCAACATGGTCCGCCGCCTGAGGCGAGCCGGGCATCGGGTCGTCTGCTACGGGCGCACACCCTCGAAGGAAGCGGAGGTCCGCGAGACCGGTGCCGAGTGGGTCACCAGCCAAGCCGAGGTTGTCGCGCGACTCGCGCCGCCCAGGGCCTACTGGGTGATGGTCCCCGCGGACGCGGTTGATGACACCATCGCCCGCGTCCGACCGCTGCTCGAGGCGGGCGACATCCTGGTGGATGGCGGCAACTCACACTACCGGGACACGGTCCGCCGGGCGGAGGAGGTGGGCCGGGACGGGCTTCGCTTCGTCGACGCAGGAACGAGCGGGGGCATCTGGGGGCTCGAGACCGGATACTGCTTGATGGTGGGCGGGCCGAAGGAGGCCTTCGAGGCCCTCGACCCCGCATTCGCGACGCTCGCCCCTCCCGGAGGGTATCTGCACGTCGGACCGAGCGGCGCGGGACACTTCGTCAAGATGGTGCACAACGGCATCGAGTACGGGATGATGGAGGCGTATGCGGAGGGGTTCGAGCTCATGGCCGCCTCGGAGTTCGACCTCCCGTTGCCCGACATCGCCCGCCTCTGGAACCAGGGCAGTGTCGTCCGGTCGTGGCTCCTCGAGCTGGCCGAGCAGGCGCTGGTCGAGGACCCCGATCTCTCCCGAATCCAGGCCCATGTGGATGACTCGGGCGAGGGCCGCTGGACGGTGCTGGAGGGCATCAGCCGGGCGGTGCCCACGCCGGTGATCGCGCTCTCGCTGATGAGGCGGTTTGGGTCTCGTCAGGACGACTCGTACGCCATGCGTCTGGTGGCCGCGCTCCGGCGCCAGTTCGGCGGCCATGCGGCCAAGCCGGCGGAGGAGGGGGAGGACCGGTGACCGATGGAGAGCCGGCGGCGCCGCTTCCCGACCGCGCCTGGTGTCCGACGGTTCACTCATCCCGCTGCCGGGAAGCAGCGGCGCTGGTGCTTTTCGGGTCCACCGGCGACCTCACCCGCCGCAAGCTGCTCCCGGCCATCTACTCCCTGACCGCTGACGGACTCCTCCCTTGCGGGCTGCCCATCGTCTGTGTCGGCCGACGGTATGCCGACCGCGACGCCTTGCTGGGCGACCTGAGGGCCGGGGTTGAGCAGTTCGCGCGCCGTCGGCCGCCCGATGAGGACCTCTGGCGGCGCATCGCCGACCGCATCCACTACGTCCGTGGCGGCCTTCACGAGGACACGACCTACCGCACGTTGGGCGAGGTCCTGCACTGGGCCGGAACCGAGTGCGATCCCGACCTGGGGCGGCTCTTCTACCTCGCCACGCCCCCCGAGCACTTCCCGGTTCTCCTGGCCAGCCTCAAACGGCACGGGCTGGCGGGAGACGCGGCGAAGGGCAAGGGATGGGCGAGGGTCGTCATCGAGAAGCCTTTCGGGACCGACTCGGCGACATCGCGCGCGCTGAACGAACTCGTCCACCGGCTCTACGCCGACGAGCAGGTCTTCCGCATGGATCACTACCTCGGCAAGGAGACCCTCCAGAACCTCCTCGTGCTGCGGTTCGCGAACGCGATCTTCGAACCGATCTGGGACGGGCGGCACATCCGACACGTCGAGATCACGGTCGCCGAGACGGCGGGCGTTGAGGCGCGAGGAGCCTACTTCGATTCCGCGGGCATCGTGCGCGACATCGTGCAGAACCACATGCTGCAGATGCTGGCCCTGGTGGCGATGGAGCCGCCGGTCTCGATGGACCCGGACGACCTCGCCCAGGGGAAGCTGACGGTCCTGAAGTCCCTCTGCCGGATGGCACCCGACGAGATCGACCGGCACACCGTGAGGGGCCAGTATGGGCGGGGGATCGTCGAAGGCTCGGCGGCACGGGCGTATCGCGAGGAGCCGCACGTAGCGGCGGACTCGCGGATCGAGACGTACGCTGCCCTGCGCGTGTATCTCGACAACTGGCGCTGGGCGGGGGTGCCGTTCTACCTGCGGGCAGGGAAGCGGCTGGCGAAGCGGACCACGGAGATCGTGGTGGCCTTCCGGCGGGCGCCGCACCTTCTGTTCGGAGGGGACAGGGAGAGCTTGGAGGCTAACCGGCTGGTCCTTCGGATCCAGCCCGATGAGGGCGTGCAGCTCCTGGTCTCGGCCAAAGAACCTGGCCCGGGGGTGAAGATCGCACCCGTGGCTCTCGACTTCGACTATGCCGAGGCGTTCTCGCACGAGCCGCCGGAGGCCTACGAGCGCCTGATCCTGGATGCGCTGCTCGGCGACCACGCGCTCTACGCGCGGGGCGACGTCATCGAGGCGGCCTGGGACTTCGTGACACCAATCCTGGAGCACTGGGCGGGGGATGACGAGGGACCCCAGGAGTACGCGGCAGGCTCAGGGGGGCCGGCGGAGGCCGACCGGCTCATCGCGGAGACGGGTGACCAGTGGCACGAGACGGGAGGACCCCCGGCCCCACAACCGCCAGACCCTCAGGGATGCTGACGTGGCCTTCCTGGGACCGAACGAACCCCTGCTGTTCTTCTGTCCAGAGAATCGCCGTTGCCGTTCCTGGGAGCGCCGCGGAACGGCATGACGACTGGCTTCTGACCCCCGACCCCTGACCCCTGACCTCACATCTGCATCATCAGGCCCACGACGCCGGCGCCGAGGCCCAGCGCGATCAGCAGAATGCTTCCGTAGAAGCCCACCGCCCAGTTGTAGCACGTCTGCACCCCGCCGTGCATGTCGCGCATCTTCCACAGCTCGCAGTAAGGGGCGGGCCAGCGGCGGTACCAGCCCTCGGCCACAACCTCCTGGCCGATGAACTGCTCGGCCTTGAGCAGGCCGAAGAGGAACTCGAACAGGCGGATGGGCTGGCGGTAGTCGAGCCGCATGAACCCGGTCTCATCGCGGAGGACGACGTCCTCCGACCAGTACAGCCCCGGTATTCCGCGCCCGATGATCGTGCCGCGCAGCGTGCAGGGCACGCTGCGGATCTGGCTGACCTTGATCTCTTCGACGAGGTCGACCACCTTCTTCGGCGGGAAGTCGCGGCGGGGGTAGGAGAACTGCATTCGGATGAGGCTGCCCAAGCCAAGGCCGAACACCGCGATCCCGATCCCGGCGACCGTCCAGTGCATGGTGAAGCCGAGGCCCAGCGCGACCGCCACGCCCGCCAGCAGGCCGACGAGCGGCATGTACGCGACGGCGAGGTCTACCAGGAACTCGTCCCAGTAGCTCTCCGGTCGGTCTTGCGGCTCGGGCAGGTCGAAGACCGGCGTCTGTCCCAGCTCCCAGGCGATCTTCTCGAGCGCCTTGAGGCGCTTCGCGGGCAGCGGGTGGGTGGATGAGACCTCGCAGAGGAAGGCCCACGGGTTCCAGAGGTCCCACCGCATCGCCTTGACGGTAACGTCTTGGGAGTAGCCGCCGGCCGCGCTGTAGCCGCCGGCCGCGGCCAGGGCGAGGGAGGCGCCGTAGTTCTGGTCGAAGATGCCAAGGGACTTGCTGCCCACCCCTCCGGCCACGGCGAGTGCGGGCGCGCGCTCCCCCTTCTCGTTCTCGTGCTCCTTGGGCATCTTGGCCAAGCCGTAGGCGATCTTCACCAATGCAGAAGCGAGGCCGTTCGGGTTACGGGTCACCTCGGCGGAGAAGTGGTCGGCGTAGTACTCGCGGATGCGGCTGAGGAACAACACGATGTACTGGCTGATGATGTAGGCGATGAAGGCCGCCAGCCCCACCATCGCCACGGCGCCGCCACTCTTCCCGCGTCCTCGGACCCGGAAGGCGAAGCGGTAGATGACGTAGAGGATCATGGGCACGGCCGCGGCGACGGTCATGACCACGAAGTCCCAGTGCACGATGTGACCGACCTCATGCGCGATAACCGTCTGCCTCTCGTGCTCGTCGCAGATGTCGAGCAGCCCCTGGGTGATCACCAGCCGTGCATCGCCGGGGTAGTGTCCGAAGGTGAAGGCGTTCGGGTTGCCGTCGTGAATCAACCCAAACCGGGGCACTTGCAGGCCTCGCTGCTGGCAGATGGCGTTGAGGAACGTCGCCAGCTCCGGATCGGCCTGGGCCGGGTCGCACCACTCGATCTTGTGTACCCACTGGATGATGAGCGGGCTGATGAGATACTGCAGGCCCACGAAGGCGAGCGCGATGAGCACGGCAATCCACCACGATAGCCCGGCCGCATACGTCGCCGCCATCGCGACCCCAAAGGCCAGCGCGAAAAGCAGCGTCAGGACGAACATCGACCGCAGAGCCAACCCAGCCACGGTTCTCTCCTCCTTCGAGCAGACATGGTCCTCAGCGTGTCACTTCTCCAATGAGCGCGCTGGTTCCTCCGACCGCCGGGCGAAGAGGACTCCGCTACTGGTGTGTTGAACCCAGGTGCAGCCCACGGCGCCCTGTGGAGACCGTTCAGATGGCTTCCGTCGCGGTGGCCCGCAACCGCAAGAGCTTGGACACCAACAAGCTGCACCGTGCCGACCAGCCGGTCCACGGGTGGTATCGGTTCGTCCTGTCGTTCCCACCCCATCTCGTCCGCGAGTACCTCCATCGGTTTGGCGGGAGCGCCGGGCAGCGCGTCCTTGATCCGTTCTGTGGGACGGGCACGACTCTCGTGGAGTGCAAGAGAGTTGCCATCAAGAGTGTGGGCATCGAGGCCAATCCGGTCGCCCACTTCGCGAGCGAGGTGAAGGTGGACTGGGCCCCTGACGCCGACGGCCTGGTTGCCCACGCGGAGGGTGTTGCGGCGGCGGCCGTGGCTGAGCTTGCGTCCCAGGGGATCGACGACATCGCTCTCCTCCGTGACGCAAGGTGCGATGAGGGATCACTGCGGACACTGCCGCCGGAGGCGGCGAAGCTGCTGCTGAAGGACTCCATCAGCCCGCTTCCCCTGCACAAGGCCCTGGTGCTGCTTGACGCCGTCAGAGGTCACCACGACGACCGCTACTCGCGACACGAGTCGCTGGCGCTGGCGGCGGTTCTGCCGAGTGCAGTGGGCAACCTGGAGTTCGGCCCGGAGGTCGGGGTCGGACCGCCGAAGACCGATGCCGCAGTGGTCGATCCATGGCTCACCCAGGTCCGCCAGATGGCCCGAGACCTGCGGGGGCTGGGCGGGCAGCTCGGCGCGCCGGCCGTGGTCCACCTCGCCGACGCGCGTCGCGTGGTGCCGCTATTGGGGCCGCGTTCGATCGATGCTGTCATCACATCGCCGCCCTACCCGAACGAGAAGGACTACACCCGCATCACCCGCCTGGAGGCCGTGCTGCTCGGGTTCATCCGGGATAGGGCCGACCTGCAGGGGCAGAAGCGACACCTCATGCGCTCAAACACCCGGAACGTCTACAAGGGGGACGACGACGACACTCTGGTTGCCGCCCACGCGGAGGTCCAACGCATTGCGGACCAGATCGAGGCGCGGCGAGTGGCGTTGGGGAAGACATCGGGCTTTGAGAGGCTGTACCCGAGGGTCGTGAAGCTCTACTTCGGAGGGATGACGCGGCACCTCGCCGACCTGCGGCCAACCCTCCGCCCTGGTGCTCAACTTGCGTACGTGGTCGGTGACCAGGCGTCGTACCTGCGGGTGATGATCCGCACGGGGCAGCTTCTGGCGGACATAGCGCAGTCCCTGGGCTATGAGCTGATCGGCATTGACCTTTTCAGGACCCGTCTGGCTACCGCAACCAGGGAGCAGTTGCGGGAAGAGACGGTCGTACTGCGGTGGCCCGGGGAGGGTGGGGGGAACTGGCGGGGCTGTGACCGCGCGCTCGCCGAGAAGCACTACCGTCTGGTGCCGCCTGAGCAGGTATCCCCCGAGGACCTGGAGAGCTACCGGAAGCGGTCCGACTGACCGCAGCGGGAGTGGCAGTCGATGGTCGAGCACATCCAACATGCGCTGCTGAGCGCCCACCTCCCCCCGTGGCTGGTGGTGGCGGTTCTGGCGGCGATGCCGGTGAGCGAGGTCCGGGGGGCTGTGCCCGCAGGCCTGTTCCTGGGCCTCAGCCTGTGGACCATCGTGCCGCTGGTCGTGCCCTGCAGCGTTCTCCCGACGATACCGATCCTCCTGTGGTTCGAACCGGTCGCGGCGTATCTCTCAGACAAGCCGGTCATCGGCAGGCTCATCCGCTGGGTCCTCGCGAAGGCGCGGAAACGCGACGACCTGGTGCGCAGGTATGGGGTGTTCGCGCTCACGCTCTTTGCAGCGGTGCCTCTGCCCATGTTCGGCACGTGGACCGGCGCCCCGATCGCCGTGGTCTTCGGGATGCCCTTCTGGCGGTCGCTGGCCTGCCTGTTCCTCGGAGCGTGCATCCAGACCGCCCTGGTCGTGCTGACGTGCGCCGGGGTGCTGGGCGCCGGGCACCTGCTGGCCCAGTAGCCCGAGCCGGCGCGTTCGTGCGGAGATAGACGGAGGTCTGCCAATGCCCGCCCATTCCCAGCTCGCGTACATGGCAAGCCTGGACTTCGGGAGCCGGCCGCCGGAGGAGGTCGCCCGGTGTCTGGCGGACATCGGCTACTCGGCGGTCGAGTGGACGCTCGCCCACTTCGACCCCCGCACCCACACGGATGACCAGATCGCAGCGATGGTGCGCGCGACCGAGGCGGCAGGGCTGGGCACATCCGAGGTGGTGGTGCAACGTGACTTCGTGCGGCGGGACGAGATGGAGCGAGCGGACGCCGTGGCCCATGTGGCGGAGTGCATCCGCGCGGCGGCGCGCCACGGGATCGGCATCCTCAACCTGTTCACCGGCCCCGCGCCCTGGGACCCCTCCGCGCCGAAGCTCGGCCAGGAGATGGGCGAGGGCGCCGCGTGGGAGATCGTCTTCCGCGCCTTCGATGAGCTGGTGCCCCTCGCGGAGGAGATGGAGGTAAGGCTTGCGGTCGAGGCCGTCTTCGGCATGGCCGCCCGCGACTACTACACCTCGCTCCCCTTGATGAGCCGCCATGACTCCCCCAGCCTCGGCCTGAACTTCGACCCTTCACACTATCAGCTCTACAGGAACGACATTCCCTGGACGGTGAGACAGTGGGGTGAGCGCATCTTCCACGTCCACCTGAAGGACTGCGTAGGTGCGCCGGGAGGCCTCCCGGGCGAGACCTTCACCTTCCCACTGCTCGGCGAGGGCACGGTGGATTGGCCGGCGTTCTTCGCGGCGCTCGACGAGATAGGCTACACGGGCCACCTGAGCGTCGAGTTCGAGGCCTTCACGTACTACCGGACGGTCCTGGGCAGCGACCCCGTGAAGGCGGCGCAGCTCTCGATGGAGCAGTGCCGGGCGCTGCTGGCACGATAGGTGGCGGGAACCTTGCAGAGGCGTGTCAGTCGCGCCCTTCGGCGGGCTCAGGGCGGGGGGCGACTGACCTACGGGGGCGTTGATCGGGGGAGACTGTGATGCAGCAGGCTGCACCGAACGTGTCGGGACCGCTGGCGGGCGGCATCATGGCGGCGATGGGGCTCGTGTGGCTGGCGATCATCGTGGTCGGGATCGCGCTCACCGTGCTCTGGATTCTGGCCATCATCGACTGCGCCCAGCGGGAGTTCCAAGACCCCAACGAGAAGATCGTGTGGATTCTGGTGATCATCTTCACCCACTCGATCGGTACCCTCATCTACTGGTTCGTCGGTCGGCCGCGTGGGTGGCGGAGTGCGTGAGCAACGGCTGGCGGGGGGCCTCGGACCGTTCTCAGCCTACGGGGCCACCGCTGAGCATCAAGGCGCGGCGGGTGACGGAGACGCGGATGACGTGACCGGTGGAGGCGCCTTGGCTCCAGGCGAGGAGACCGGCGCGCGGGGACAGGGTGAAGGAGCACATGACGACCTGCTGGTGGCCACCAGCAGGGCCCATCTTCAGCGTCTTCACATCGGGTGAGTCGGCCGGCGGCTCCGTCATCCCGGCGAGCCGTTTGAGCACACCGCCCTGGAGACCCACGTTGCGGGCGCGGAGTATCAAACCCTCGGGCCCCATCAGGGGCGAGGAGGTCACGCTGAGCTGGGCCTTGAGGGTCTTCCACTCGGGCTCAACCGGCCCCCCGGTCGCCTCAGGGCGGAGGGCCGTGCAAGCCCACACCGTCGCCCCGAGGGTGGGTGTCACGCCACCCGGATCGTAACGGATCTCACAGACGATCTCCTCGGTCCCGAGGGCGGCCAGATGGATCTCCGCGCTTTCGGCCCCCGGCGGCCGGAGGCTGTAGGCCAGATGCTCCTCGGTCGGGGACCACGTCGGCTGCGAAGCAGAGACGAACTCATGGCCGGGCTCGTCGCCCCGCGGCAGGAGACGCCTCCCGAACGGCTTCTCTGGCGTCCCGATCCACAGGCCGTCCTGCCGGCAACTCGCCACCAGGCCCCCGCCCGGTACGCGCCCGGGCGAGACAGCAGGGGCAGTCGGTGAACCCGGAAGGTCCTCGGCCGGCGCGTTCGAGACCACCCCGGTGATCACATCCACCAGGTAGTACTCGGTCAGTCCGTCAGTCGCCACTGCACCCACCACCACGCCGTTCGGGGCTGAGGCGCGGCGGAGAACCGTACCCAGGCCGGCCACGGTCGCCGTGAGCGGAGCGGGCAGGCCCGTGGTCGGGTCGAAGACCACCAACAGGGTGGAGCCCTGGCGCGGGCGAAGCGCGACGATCCGCTCTGGATCAGGCAGCCAGACGATCCGCGAGGTAGCCTCGAAGGGCCCAATCCCCTCGAGCGGCGTGGCCGTCCCGAGCTGCGGGTCGAAGAGGGCTAGCCGGGCCATCACGTTGCCGGTCGGCCCGGCGGGCCCCTTGACCCAGCACGCTATCTGCGATCCGCTCGGGGAGAAGGCGACGTAGGGCGACACAAGCTGAGGGAGAGTCAGCGCCGGTCGCCCGTCGACAGGGATCACGAACACCGTAGGCGCCCCACCGGCGCCCTTGCCGGCGGCGACCAGACAGGCGCCGTCACCTGACCAGTTCAACTCCGGCGCCGCCATCGTGGCGACCGTGCGATCGTCCATCGCGACGAGCTGTGGCAGGTCCTCAGGGGCGAGGGACCAGGCACCTGAGGCAGACAGCAGGAGGGCGACGGTGAACGGGAAGTGATGAGTGATGAATGGTGAGTGATGAGTGACGGCGGGACAGGCGACCGAGCTCGGAGAGTGCGCGGCGCGCCCCACACGCGGCCACCTGCAGCCGAGGGCACCCGGACGCGCCAGGCCACTCGCCGCCCCGGCCGTCTGCCGCAACTCATCACTCATCACTCATCACTCATCACTGGTCGTTGAGCACGAACTTCTCCATGGCCTCCGCCACGCCCTCTGCGCCTGCCGCGGTGACGTAGTCCGCGGCCGCCCGCACCGGCTCCGGCGAGTGGGCCATGGCGACACCGACGCCCGCAGCTTCCACCATCGGTTGGTCGTTGATCATGTCGCCGCAGGCTATGGTCGCCTCGAGGGGAATGCCGAGGTGCTCCGCCACGAACCGGAGCGCTCGCCCCTTGGAAACCGTGACGTTGAGATACTCGATGTACTCCGAGAGGGAGCGGGTCACGTACACCCGGCCCTCATACAGCCGCCGGCCTTCCGCGAGCAGCCGCTCAGCCTGGTCTTCCGGTGCCAGGGCGAGGATCTTGGTGGGCTCGCTGCCGGCGAACTGGCGGAGGTCGCCCACGGGAACGGGCACTGATCCCGTCCGTTCGTAGTAGCTGATCGCCCAGTGGCTGGCCCGGGTCACGTACATGACGTCATCGAGGTAGTAGTGAATCTGCAGCTCGTGGGCGATGGCGTAGGCCAGAATCTCGTCCGCGAGGTCGGCCGGCAGCGGGTCGTGGAGGAGCAGGCGACCCGTCTCCGCCGTCTTCACCATGGCCCCGTTGTACGAGATGACCGGCTCGTCGCCGAGCCCCAGCTTGGCCGCGAACTCGGCCGTGGAGTGGTGCATGCGGCCGCTCGCCAGGACGATGTGAACGCCGCGTCGCTGGGCCTCGCGGATGGCCTCTCGGTTCCGTTCGGGCATGAGGTGCCCACCGGTGACGAGGGTGCCGTCGAGGTCGGTGGCCACCAGGCGTATCCTACGGTTTGGCGGCATTGCCCGACTTGGTTGCTCCTGGTTTCGGCTTGGCCGGTCGTCCGGTCCATTTCCGCCAGTCGAGGCCGAGAACCTCCGAGCCCGTCGCCACCCAGGCCCGCGCTCGGCCGCCCTTCTTCTCCGGCGGCGTCACGACGAGGGCGGCCACAAACCGCCCCATCCCCTGACGGCATAGCTCCACTCCGTCCTTGGTGTAGGCCCTCAGCGTGCCGTCGGGCCCGGTGACCAGCCACTCGCCCTTGCGGTCGCCATCGAAGTCACCGGAGGCGAGGGAGGCGGTGGACATCCCGGCCCAGCCCGTCGACAGCAACGTGCGCCAGGTCTCCTTGCCCTTCGGAGAGAGGCCGATCAGGCTGGTGTTGAATGCGCGCGCGGCGAAGCTGCCCCCCTGAGATAGTACATCCGGCACCACGGCGACGAACTCCGCCTTCCGGTCGCCGTCGAGGTCGGCTCCGGCCAGGCTTATCTCGCCCCAGGCCGTCGGCCACTGGCCGATCTGCCGCCCCTTGCCGTCGAGCACGACAAGCGGCGAGGCTCCAGTGAGGCCGCCACCCACGTACACCTCCAGCTTGCCGTCCCCGGCGCCGTCGGCCGCGACGACGACCTCGGGATCGGGGATGCCCGCGAACGTCCATAGTGCGGCGCCATTCCTGTCGAGACACGACAGCCCGAGCTGCGAGTCGCGACCCACCAGGATCTCCGACTCCCCATCGCCGTTCAGATCGGCAACCTCAAGCGCCGTCACTCGCGTGCCCTGGACGTCGTTCCGGAGCAACTCCCGGCCCGCTGGGTCGTAGACCACGACCGCGCCGTCCAGCCCGGAGGCGGCCGCGATGGCCGGCTTCCCGCGGACGGTGGCCGGCTTCAGGTCGGCGCGCCGATAGCCGGGAGTCGCAACGGCATATGGGCCGCCGGACGGAGGCGGGGGCGAGAGGATGGCGGTGCGGAAGGAGCCGACGCGCCTCCCGGCCCGGTCGAGGATGATGATGTCCGACCTCGCCAGAGCGAGGGTCTCCGCCGGCCCGGCGGCATCCGTATCGGCGGTGCCGAGCGATGCCACGTCGGTCGGCGCGACGAATCGCGCGACCTCGATGAAGCAGGCTTGAGCCGGTGGCGTTGCCGGTGCCGGCTGCGGAAGGCCCATCATGGAGGCCTGCCACTTCTGCATGGCCTGGAGGGCGAAGTAGCCGGCGACGCCGAGAGACAGTAGCGCGATGATGCAGAAGGCGACCAGCCCGGCGACCAACCACTTCATCCACGCCGGCCGTGCGGGCCGGGGTTCGGGTATGGGTTGCCAGAGGGGTACTTCATTGGGCGGCTGCGAGGACATCTCGGCCACCTCCCCAGGATCGCACCCAGCAAGCCCGGAAACTTGGCCTGAGAGCCTGTCCTGAAGCCCGTGGCGCAGGCGTCTAGGTTGTGTTCAACAACGGGTTCGACGGGCGAGGACGCCCGTCCTACGCGAACGGCAACGGCTGGAACGGGCAGGAATCTCCCTCTTGCCGTGCGGTGTTCGTCGCGTAGGTCGGGCTTCCAGCCCGACAATGCCTTTCTGAACACAACCTCTACGGCTGCGGACGTTCCGGTCTCAGGACAGGCTCTGAGCAGACGAAGTGTCGGCCAGACGCGCCAGCACGCGCCTGACCTCCCGGGCTGTCGCACAGTGGATGGCGACGGTGTCTTCCGTCCGCTGTGCGTAGCCGCCTGCCAGTACAACCGCCACCGGCACCCGGTGCTCGGCGCAGGTTCGCAGCACCAGTTCATCCCTCTCGCGCAGTCCCTGCATCGTCACTGCCAGGCCGCCGAGCAGGTCCCCCTCGTAGGGGTCCGCGCCGGCGAGGTAGATGGCGAGGTCGGGCAGGCGGTCCTCGACCGCGGCTTTGACCCCGGCCTGCACGCCCGCCAGGTACTCCTCATCCCGGCACCCCCATCTTAAGCCGGTGTCAAGGTCGCTCGGCGGCTTCAGGAGGGGGTAGTTGTCCTCCTCGTGGATGGAGAAGGTGAAGACCGACGGACACTGACCGAAGAGGGTCGCCGTGCCGTTGCCCTGGTGGAGGTCGCAGTCGATCACCGCCGCCGTGCGGATGTCGCCGTCGTGTTGCAGCCGGCGGATGGCGACCACCACGTCGTTCACGTAGCAGAACCCCTCGCCGTGGTCGGCGAAGGCGTGATGGAACCCGCCGCTCAGGTGGAGCGCCGCCCCGTTCGTCAGCGCGAGACGCGCGGCAAGGGTCGTGCCGCCGGCGGCGAGGATGGCCTTGTCCAGAATCTCCGGGCTGACGGGCGTATCGGGTGTGAGGAGGCCCCATCCGTAGGCGGCCAGCGCGCGGAGATGAGCGAGGTATTCGCGCGTGTGTACGCGGAGGAGGTCCTCCTCGGGTGCGGGCGCGGGCTCCAGGACCTCGCCCGGGCCAAGCGTCCCCTCCTCGACCAGAGCGGCGTACGTCAGCCGGTACTTCTCGACCGGGAACACATGGTCGCCCATGTCCACGAAGTAGTCGTGGGAGTAGACGCACCAGGGGGCGAACGGCGTTTCTGGTTTCTGGCTACTGGTCTCCGACTTGGGCTGGACGGCAACGGCCCTCGCCATCTCAGCCTCCATGTTCGAAGCCCCGCCTCTGTTCCCTACGGCCCATTGCCCGTTCCCCGTCGTTCACTGCCCTACGGCACCCTCAAGCCGGCGATGATGCGCTTCAGGTTGTCGAGGCAGATGCGTGAGGCTTCCTCACCCAGGGCGCTGAACTGGGCGCCGCCCGGACGGCTGAGGAGCTCCTCGTCGAGCTGCTGGGCCGGGCGCCAGTGGGTCTCCAGCGAGCACGCGCCCTCGTACCCCATGTCGAGCAGGGCCTGGAGCTGGCCGGGGAAGTCGATGTAGCCGCCGTCCCCGATCGGCACACAGCGCGCCTCGCCCGACTCATCGCGGACCGCGTCCTTCAGGTGTACGTGAATGAGGTTCGGCTTCATCCGCTCGAAGGCGGTGGGGAAGGGCAGTTCGCCGTCCTCGGCATAGACCTCGTTGGCCGGGTCCCAGATCGCCCGCACGCGGTCAGAATCGAGGTCCTTGTAGAAAAGCTCGGCCTCGGCCGCCGTGGCGATATGGGTCGAGGACTCGTTCTCGACCCCGATGTAGAAGTCCTCGGTCTCCAGGATGGCGATCGGCTCCTCGTACGCGTCGAGCAGTTGCTGCCAGACGGCGGAAGCCGGGCCGGTCTTCCAGAAGGTGAAGCCGCGGATGAGGTTGGTGCCCAGCGCACGACCGATCTCGATGCACCGGCGCAGGAGGCCGACGTGCTCCCGGTAGTGCTCCTCGTTCCCCAGGTCGCACTTGAAGAAGGGTGACGCGAGGCAGGCGACGTTCATCTCGGCCTCATCGAGGATGCGCCTCATGCGCCGAACGTCGTCATCGGTGAGCGCCTGAGGGGGCTTCTCCCAGACGGAGCGCGGCTCGACCATGGGTACGCCATACTCCCGGCAGACGTCGACCACGCGCTGGAAGTCCTGGGAGATCTCGTCGGAGATCACACTCAGCTTGAACATGAGGCAGCCTCCCATCGGTCAGAACCGGCCAGGCGCGGCCGTTGTAGCGGCGGACCTGCGTGTCCGCCCCCACCACGCTGCCCCCCGGCGGCTCGATCCTCAGAAGTGGACCTTGCCGATCTTCATGCGGCTGTCGCGCCTCATGGTGGCCATGAGGACGGCGGTGGCCAGGGAGTACATCTTCGATTCGGCGCTGTCGGCGCGGCTGGTCAGCACGACCGGCGCGGCGGCGCCTACCAGCACGCCGGCGGAGAGCGAGCGGGCGAGGTAGGTGAAGGACTTGGCCAGCATGTTGCCGGCCTCGATGTTCGGGACGAGCAGGATGTCGCAGTAACCGGCGACCTCGCTCTCGATCCCCTTGTGCTTAGCCGCCACCACGGAGAGAGCGTTGTCGAGCGCCAGCGGGCCGTCGACGATGCACCGCGGAAACTGGCCGCGCCGGGACATCATCGCCAGCGCCGCAGCCTCCAGGGTGGACGGCATGGCGGGGTTGACGAGCTCGACGGCGGTGACCACGCCGACCCGGGGGCAGTCGATCTGCAGGTGATGGGCGAGGTAGACGGCGTTCATGATGATGGCGCCTTTGGTGAGGAGGTCGGGGGCGATGTTCATGGCGCCATCGGTGACCATCGTAATGCGACCGAGGTGCCGCGTGTCGAGCAGCCAGACGTGGCTCATGATGCTGCCGGTGCGGAGGCCCTGCTCCTTGTCCAGGACGCCGCGCAGGAAGTCGTCGGTGTGGACGTGCCCTTTCATCAGAATGTCGGCCTGGTTCTCGCGCACGAGGCTGGCGGCGCGAACGCACGCGCGCGTCGCCGAGGGCTCGTGAACGATGGCCGTGCCCGTGAGATCGAAGCCGACCTTCTCCGCCGTGGCCCGCACGTTCATCTCGTGTCCGACGAGGATCGCGTCTGTGATGCCGCGCTCGCGCGCGTCCTGGATGGCGGCCAGCACGCCCTCGTCGTCGGCGACCGCCACGGCGACCCGGCGCATCTGCTCGCCCTTGATGGCGGCCAGGACCTCGTCCAGTGAGCGTATCAAGTCAGTCCCTCCCGCTCGTGCTCACGCTACAGTTCGCCCGTCGGGCCGGATTCCCTTGGCGGTCTTGGCGTGGCATCCGCGTCTCGCGGATGGACCACCACACTCACGAACCAGACGCTCGTGCCACGCTCGGCTCAGTATGGGAACGTCCCATCGACCTTGGTCTCGGAGAGCGCCACGAGGAAGGAGCACAGTTTCTCGGCGACGGCCTCCAGGAAGGCGGCGCCCTTCTCGGCCGAGGAGAGCGAGGGGTCGCCCACGCCGCTGTCCTCCGTCAGGAGGTGCCACGGACGCGCGATCCAGGCCCAGCCCTCCCTCATGGCCTCGAAGCGCGGAGGGTTGGTGGTGCCGGTGCCCGCCCGCTCCAGGTGCACAAGATCGGGCCGGAGGTGGAGGAGCATCGAGGTCTCCATCTCGTCCGCATGCTCGCCCTGGTTGACGAACGTCGCCCTGTGCGCCTCGGGCGCCACGGTCCACCAGTCCACGAGGAAGACCTGCGCCGACACCTGCCGGAACAGCTCGCGCAGGAGGGGCTTGAACTCATTGCCCCCGTGACCGTTGAGGAGGACGAACTTGGGGATCGCGTGCTCCTCGACGGAATCCACGATGTCCCCGATGAGCGTGAAAAGCGTGGTGGGCTTCAGGCTCATGGTCCAGGGGAACCCGAGCGTGTTCTCATTCACGCCGTACGGGATCGCCGGCAGGAGGAGCACCTTGGCCCCGCGGTCGGCGGCGAGCTCGCATGCTCTCTCCGCCACTGCCTCCACCTGGATGGTATCGGTTCCGTACGGCAGGTGCAGCCCATGGGCCTCGGTCGCGCCGACCGGCAGCACCGCGACCTCGTAGGAGAGGTGCTGAGTGTCTCCCAGGGTAACGTCGCTCAGTCTCCAGGGCTGCATGGCAAGCCTCCTAGACGGCAAGGGACAGGTCAGCGCCTGGCGGAAGCCGTTCCCGGGGAGCGCTGGCTTCCGGCCGGCAGCTGTGGCAGGTGGTGATGCCGTTGTGGCGCAGCCGTCCACGGCTGCGGCCGTGCCCCCGAGGCCGGCTGGAAGCCGGCGCCCAGGGAACGGCACGGCTCCCGCAACTGCCTCAGGTCGCTAGTACCGCGTCAGGCTGCGAACGACGATCTGGGCGCAGGCCGCCTCCTGACCCTTCTCCGCGACCAGCACGATCGACAGCCGCCGGTCCCCATCGATGGACAGGACCAGAGCGCTCTTGCTCACCTTGAGCGGCAGCGTCTCGTATGTCCGCCACCGACCGGCGATGACCTCACCCACGACCGCCACGGGCTCCTTCCAGGTGGCCGTCGTGGTCAGGCGGGCGTCTCCCTCCGTGAGCGGGAGCACGCACAGGCGCTTCGAGCGGCGAATGTCCTGGCGATCGAGCGAGTAGACCGCGTAGTGCGCCTGGTCGGCTGTCTCCAGCGCCAGGAGGCGGCCCTGCTCGCCCCAGACGGCGAGGCCGCTACGGTTGGGCGCGAGCTTGATGTCGGCATCAAGGTGTCCCGCCGACGCCGCCGCCTGCTCCCCGTCCGTCGTGTTCATGTACACCTCGGCGTGTGTCGCCGGGGCGGCCAGCGGCACAGTGACCGGTAGAGCCGGATGTGCCGTCTGCTCCACCACCGCCGGGAGGGCTGCTGCCTCCTGCAGCACGAGGCTGTAGAGCCCCGCGTTGCGTTGGGCGGTCCCCTCGGCGTACACGTCGTCGAGCTCGAGGGGCCAGGTCGAGAAGCACACCCGCCCGCTGCCGAGCTTCTGCCGCAGCAGGACCGGGGTGCCGTCCCTGGCCGATAGGACGACGTCGGCGCCCGCCGGTTCCACCTTGATGGCCGGGTTGACGCTCAGCTCCTTGCCCTTGAACTCGGCGGCGAGCACCGTCTCCTTGGCCTGCTGGATGTTCGGGAAGCGCTCGGCCACGAACCGCGCGCCGCACAGTTCGGTCAGTCGGCTCGTCAGCGTCCGGCGGCGGAGCGCGTCGTACGACACATCGCCGGAGACGTAAAGCGTGCCGCCCTTCTCCACCCACGCCTTCAGCTTGGCGTACACGTCGTCGGGGATCTGGTAGGGCGTCGGGTAGAAGATCACGCGCGCCTCGTCCGGTATCTGCTCCAGGGCGCACTCGTTGAGTGTTCCGATGTCCGCCCCGAGGGTCGCCAGCGTGTGGAACGCCCCCAGCGTGGCCTCGAAGACACGGTACACCGGGTATCCGAGCCGGTGCGTGTCGGGAGTGAGGACGTAGGTCGCCGGCTTGCGGTACTGGCGCTCGAACTGCCGGAAGACGAGCCCCGCCGCCCGGTACACATCGAGGCAGTCCTTCTTGACCCAGTCGCCGGGGTAGACCATCCCCCAGGGGAAGATCCACTCGACGTTGTCCTTCCAGTCCCAGTTGTGGATCTTGGAGGCGCCGAGGCCCCAACCGTAGTGGGTGATGCCGAGCCAAAGCTCCTCTTGCTGGGCCTCAGCCCGCTGGATGTGGTAGTTGTAGTCCTTGCCGCCACCCCAGGCGGGATGGGTCTTGCAGCCGAACTCGCCTGCGCTCATCGACTTCCCGCGGATGCGGAAGTCGGCGAAGTGCAGCGCCCCGGGGAAGCGGACGATGTCGTCGTGCGGCTTGTCGAAGTAGCCGATGTTGGCGCAGTCGTGATCGCCGATCGCCCACACGATGTCGATCCCGGGCATGGGCAGACGGTAATACTCGGAGGTGATGGCGTGGTGCTGGTCGACCTCGCGAATGGCCCGCACGTGCCGGTTGATCCATCGGCGCATCAGCTCGACCTTGAACCGGGCCAGGTCCATGCCGCGCACATCGTCCCATGAGTCGGCGCCGTAGTCCTGCAGCGGCACCTTCCCGAGCGGCCCGGTCACCCGCGCCGGCGTCCACGCCGCGGCCAGCTCCTCATCCGACCTGTACCGGACCTTCAGGAACTCGTTCCACAGCCGCTCGACATCGGTCCGCGGCACCTCGCCCCCGCGCTGCTCGGCGAGAGCGACCACCTCGTCCAGCCGAAGCTGGAAGTCGCCGTTGATGTACCAGATGATGCCCGGTACATCCTGGTAGCGCTCCACGAACGCCTTCACCCACCCCGCTTCCTTCTCCAGCAGGTCGTTCTCGACCACCACGTTGCCGCCGATCAGCAGCCCCGGCATGTAGACCTGCCCGTACTCCTGGGCGAGCTGCACCATCGCGTCTGTCTTGCGCAGCAGCCCCTCGGGCCACTGGTAGGGCGTCTCCATGGAGGGGGCGCTGACCTGGAGGTTCTCCGGCAGGTTCATCGCCTGGTCGCGCATGGTGGCGAAGTCGCGCTTCCAGATGAGCGGGTTCTCGTGCGCGGAGTCGAAGGTGAAGGAGAACGAGTCCGCGCCCTGCAGGAACTGCTCGCGGCCGTTCAGGCGGAAGAGGTTGTCCTTCAGCACGCAGTCCGGGCCGGCCTTGACCAGCTTCTCATCCCACACGCAGAAGCCGGTCTCCATCTTGTCCCACGGCCTGCCGCCGAGGCTGAGCACGGCCTCAACGCGGTAGAAGCTCGCACCAAACTTGCCGGGCTTCCACTCGGCGGAGAGGTCGACCGTCGTCTCGGGATCGACGCCAGCCTCGAGCGGCGGGAGGTCGATGGCCTCGGTGGCGTCGTTCGCGTAGAGCTTCAGGGCGACGGCGGCCTTCTGTGCTTCCGGCCCGAAGCTGCTGACCTTCAGCTTGATCTCGACCGACTCGCCCTGCCGGTAGGAGGCGTAGTTCGTGGCGAGGTTGTGCAGGAAGGTCTCCGTCATGAGCGCCCTCACCGTGGCGCCCAAGAGCTCGGGCGAGGCGGGCGCATCGCGAGGGAAGAGGTCGAAGTTGTCGGCGCCGAAGATCGCCCACGCCGAGCGCGCGTAGTGGCCGCTGTACCGGTATGTGATGGACCCCACACTCCCCCGGAGCCGCCCGTAGCGGTCGTACGCCTCGATCAGCGGGACGCGGCGGGCGTCGTCGTAGCCGAGGACCGTTGTCGACGACCAGCCGGTGAGCGGCGCGTCGACCAGGAAGCCCTTCGGCAGGATGAACTGATCCGGGGCGGCTTGGGCGTAGCTCACGCGCTTCAACGGGAAGCTCGCGTCGAACACGCCGATCTGTTCGGGCGTGACCTGCAAGGCGTCCCCGGGCCCGCCCCGAGCGGTGTTCATGATCAGCTCGGTCTGACCCGCCGCGGCGAGCTTCACCCTCGCGCACATCGTGCCGGAGAAGGGGTGGGTGCTGGTGATCGATCCGAAGTCCCGCTGGGTGCGGAACCAGTGGTGCGGGCGCGCCTGGTCTGGGTCAGTGACATTCTCGAAGCCGGGGTCGCTGACCAGCTCCTTCCCGGTCTCGTCCGTCACGGAGATGTCGTCGAAGGAGGCTGTGCCGGTACACTGGTAGAGGCCCACCTTGATCTCGATCAGCGCCGCGTCCTCATCCACCTTGAAGCTGTAGGTGTTCGAGGTCCAGTCGCGGTCGCCGTAGAGGTGGATGGTGTCCTTCCAGCTCCCCAGGCCGCCGTCCGCCTTGTACTGGTACACCGCCAGGTAGGCGAAGCCGCCGCTGGTGACGGCGCGGCAGCGGATCTGCCCCCGGAAGGCCATGGGGTTCCCGGCCATGCTGGGCTCGACGGGGATGCGGTAGAGCCAGGACGACTCGTTAGGGCCCGGGGGCTTCTCGGCCTGCTTCTCGGCGCCGACCAGGCTGTTGAGCGCATACCCGCCCATCGTCAGCATGTTCCCGCCGCCGCGCAGGAATCGGCGGAACGAGTCGGCGGCCTGGACCGGGAAGGACTCGCCGTAGGGAAGCACTGCGATCCGGTAAGCCAGGGGCGACAGCACCTTGCGGTCGGCGAACTCCTTCACCGTCAGCAGGTCCACCTGGTATGGCTGCCCGGGCAGGCCGTCGAGCAGCTCCTTCAGGTAGACCGGGTCGGAGCCCGTTCCCACCACCGGAATCGTGCTGTCGCAGAGAATGGCGATGCCGGGCTTGCGGCCCTCGGTCTGTTCGACCGCAGCCTGGGCGATCTCGTTGATGTCCACCGCTTTGTCCCCCGAAACGAGAGTGAAGTCATCCACCCAGAAGGTGCCCGAGGCCTGGAAGAGCCCAAACGGCACCACGAGGCGTGTGGTGTCGGGCGTGACCGTGAACGTGTAGGTATGGCGAGCCCAGTCGGTGGTGCCCACGGGCTGCGCGAAGTCCTTGTAGGCCGCGTAGTCGCCGAACTGGTCGTACTGGTAGGCGGCGAGGTAGGCGTAGCCCCCGGCCACGCCCTCGTTCTTCGCCACGTTCTCCGACCGGGCCCAGACGGAGATGGTGTAGGTGGCCCCCGGCTGGAAGTCGCTGATGGTCCAGCTCCCCCCACCACCGCTCACGCCCCCCGGGCCCGGCGGCGGCACGGTGATCTTCACGCTCCGCTTGCCCGAGTGGAAGGCCGTCGTGTCGAACGAGCAGCGGCTGTCGAGGGAGAGGTCGAGCGACGGTCGCTCGAATCCGCCGCCATCGATGAGTGACGCGGGTTGCGCCGCGGCGGGCAGGCTGCTCAGGCACAGGAGCAACGAAACCGGGGCCAGCATGGCCATTCTCCTCTCGGGGATGAGAACGGTGTCACACGCAGTCCCAGACGTCAAGGATCGTGTCTGACACATGAGGAGCCTGCAGAAGTCGTGCCGTATCCTGGGAGCGCCGGCGCTCCCAGGACACGGCGCAACCTCCGCAACTGGCTCGTATCTTCCCGCAACGACGTGTGCTACTTGTTCCCCGCCGCCAGGCCGTTTCCGACCATGTACGCGTAGCTCTGCTCGACGGCTTCCCACATGTCGGTCGCGCACGAGTCGAGCTCCACAATCAGCCAGTCGAGCACGTTCGGGTCGGCGGCCTTCACGATCGCTGGGATGTCGAGCTTCCCCTGGCCGACCGCGGTGTGGGGCTCCTTCGGCTCGACCGGGCCGTCCTTGATGTGAAGGAGCGGCGCGCGGTCCTTGAGGCGGGCGACGGTCGCCACGGGGTCAGGTCCGCCCACCGTGATCCAGTAGACGTCGAGCTGGGCGAACAGGCCGGGGACCTCCTCCAGGAGCACGTCCTCCGGGTACCGCCCCTCGACCTCCTCGAACTCCGCCCAGTGGTTGTGCAGGCCGAAGGCGATGGCCGCGTCGGAGAGCAAGTCCACGGCGGCGTTGAGCCTGTCCGCACAGGCGAGGATCTTGTCCATGGTATCTATCGGGCCGCCGGGGCCGGTGACGAGCTTGGGCACCCCCAGCGTCTGGCACTCGTCGATCAGCTGCTGAGCGTTCTCCGCGGTGGGCAGCGCCATGTGGGCGCTCGACACCTCCAGGCCCAGGTCATCGACGATCGTCTTGACCTCCGCCGGCGCCATGCCGTGCAGCCCGGCGAACTCCACGCCCCTGTAGCCGATGCCGGCCACTCGCTTGAGCACGGCGGGGAAGCCGGCAGCCGCTGCGTCACGAACGGTGTAGAGCTGAAGCGCGATCGGTTTCATCTGGACGGTCTCCCTCCGGGGAATCGTCTGGCCGTTGCGAATCGATGGGCCAGGGCCTTGTCGGATGTGCGCGAGGGGGGTGGTTCGGCCAGGAGGCGGTCGGGTCCTGCTAACGAGGGACCTGCAGTCGCTGGCGGTGGCACTGGCAGCAGACGGCAGCTCCCCGTGCCACGGCCCCTCTGGCCGCTGACTGGACGCGCGCCGTGCTGCGGCAGTCCCCTCGCCTGCGAGAGGCCGAGGTCTACCTCGACGAATGGAACTCGGGGTTCGCCATCGGGCGGCTTCTCCTTCACGCGAAGCGCAGCGTGGTCAACGCCGCGTACGCGAGGCCACGGTGGCGATCAGAGAGCGACACGATGCGCCCGGCGTCAATGGGGGCATGCCGCCGAGCCCGGGCGTAGACCCCTCCTAAGGCGGGAATGCCTCGTCGAACTCGTGGCCGGTGAGGGGGCCGTCCCTCTCGGCGTCCAGTTCGGGGGGATCGGTTTCCTTGTACTCCCGAAGGGCCCTGTCGAGTTGTCCCAGTTGGTGTACGTCTGCGTGGTCCGGTCGCTCATCCTGCACGCGCGTGCCGAGCGGCGGGACCAGGTCGAAGGTCGCGTCGGGTCCATTGATGCGGAGGTCGTCGTACCTCACGCGGTAGATGCGCCACCAGTTCGATGGCCGGTCCGGCTCGTGGGCAGAAACTGAGAACAAGGTCTGGGTCGGCAGCCAGAGGCCGGGCGCGACCTCCTGCGCGCTGACGACTCGCGTGTACCCGCGCAGGCCTGAGCACCGGTTGTTGCCCTCCACGATGAGACTCTCAAATGCCATCGGCATGTACCCACGTTGAGGCGAGACCCAGACCCGGTACCGTACGAGCGCCCCCCAGTCGACACCGAAGTAGATGCCAAGGCGCCAGCAGTCGGTCTCGTCGACGAGATCATGCTCCGTGACGGTGACCAATTGGGTCGGGCGCGAGCTGTACTCACTGTGTATCAGACGTCTGAGGGACCTCCCCAGAGGCGCCGAGGCGGCCGTCAGAAGCAGCGAGGCGCGCACCGCGTCCATCGGCAGGCCCTCGTCGGCCCCCAGTGCGTACGCACGGACAGAAGCGACGCCAATGGCAGCATTGTACTCCATCACCTTCTTGCCATCCGACACGCTGTAGCCGACAGGGCACCCGGCGGCGGACTCGACCTCCACGAGGGGTCTCCCGTTCATGCCGCGAACCGGCATCCCCCAGGGATTCGCCCCGCACGGGACGGGCTCAGCGAGTTCGCACTGCCACCGGTCCGGACCCACGAAGAACCGGCAGACACACAGGCCGCTGTTCGTATAGACCGCCTTCGGCGGGTCGCCGGAGGTCGTGGCCGCATCATCACGCTTCTGGGCCTCGATCTCCCGGTCGCTTATGTAGATCTGCGCGGTGGCTAGCCCTTCGACCGTCTCGATGGCCTTCCCCCAGGCGTCTACCCCCCGCGCAAGCGTCTCTGCCCGGTCGTCATATCCTCGCGGGAGGGGGGCGTCTGCTCGCACCTGCACATGCGTACAGGCCGCCAACCCGAGCAACAGCACGAACCCGTTCGCGCACATCAGGCCTCTCGCCCCCGTGAGGTGGGAGTGGGCATTGGCGTTTTCGTCCGGGAAGGGCGGCGGGCACTCGGCGGAACGGGCGACCGGCCCCGGAGCCCAGCGCTGCCCCCTCTAGAGGCAGTCGTCATGGCCGGGCGCGCAGTCCTTGGTGCCGCCACACGGCGGCCTTGACATAGCGGCCTTGCACGCCTCACCATGGTTCTGGGTTGGCCCGCACTGCCCGTCAGGGGGCAGGAGGTTGCGTGCCTTGTACACGCACGCGAGGGTGCTAGAGCTGTCTACGCAGGTCCAGGCCGGGTGCTGCGGATCATCGACGCACATCGTACACATGTGGTACCACTGCTCGGAGCACCACCACTGACCGTCACCATAGAGCTTCTTGCACGCCCATTCCTCTTCGCTACAGCCACCGACACAGCAGATGCCCTCCGCCGGGTGTGTATTGAGCTCGCAGCACTTCCCGTTGGCGCTCAGGCCCCGGACGGCAAGCATCTCCGCATCCGTAAGGCGGCGAGGCAGAGCGCCGTCCTTCCCTGGGGCTGTGGTGCTCTGCGCTGCTGCGCCGGCCGCAAGGGTCATCAACAGAACGAGGACCACTGTAGGAGGGCAGCCACCCACATCAAGCAGTCTCCGCATCACTCGTCTCCCTCCCCCCGCGAGCGCGCGGTGTTGACACTACACAGGGTTTCGCCTAACATAGCACCACAAGATACCGAATGTCAAGGGGATCGGGGTCCTCCCAGGGTGCCTACTCCACGTGCACAGATGCTTGGAGTCTTTACTCCTATGCACAGAACAGGCCTCTCACGAGTCCCGAGTGGTACCAAGGACGGCTGGTTCAGCGGCGGCGGGTGGATGCCATTGGTGAGCGGATCGCCTGCCTCAGCAGCTGCGCTGGCATGTGCGTTAGTCCTCGCCATGGCCGCGTGTGCCTTTACGAGTGCGCAGCACCCCTCGGCAGGTGCTCGCCCTGAGGCCGCTGGGGAGTGTGGCGTGGAGAGCCTGCGAAGCCTTCTGCGGGTGCTTGGATCGCCCACGCCATCGGATGCGTGGCTGGACCTGCTAGCAGGCACGCGGCGTGAGGAAGGTCTTAGCCTGGCCGATCTCCGCCGCGCCGCTGACGCCATGGGCGTGGCACTGGTGGGGTGGCAGATGAGTCTAGCGGACCTTCTGGAATGCCACCAGCCCGCCATCATGCATCTCACGGGGGGGCACTTCTCCACACTCCTCGACGTCTCAGATGGGATGGTCCGCTGGCTCGATGGTGGCACGCGCCTCAGGGTCACGCCGGCGGCTGAGTTGGCCGAGGCGTATTCCGGATACTGCCTCTTGCCTTCGCCGGACCAGAGCCCATCCGGACCCCCGCAACTCGTCTTCGACCGCCCAGACTTCGACGCCGGTGATGTAGGGGCGCAGACTGTCGAGCATGTCTTCCGGTGTACGAACCGGGGCGCCGACGCGGTGCGGTTCGGCGCTATGGCCGCGTCGCGCGATTGCGTGGCAGACCTTCCGGATGGGGCAGAGGTTGAGCCCGGCGGCTCATGTCGAATGACAGTGACGGCGCCAGCGCAGCATCGGCAGTTCGTCCACTGGATCGAGGTGGGTACCACAGACCGGGCACGCCCCGTCGTCTATCTCACCCTCCGGGGTGGAGTGCCGACTCCTGTGACCGCATCACCGCCGGGCCTTGCGCTGACCTGCAAGCCGGGCGAGCAAGCAAGTGGGGCTGTGTGGCTGATAGGCCCTCGGGAACTCAGAGTGCGCCGCATCCAGTCCGACGCCAACTTCGTCGTCGCCGAGACGGACGATCGGCACACTGAACGGGAGCGATTTGCGGAAGCCATCGCGATCCCGATCCTGGTGCGTGTGATCGAGAGCCCCTCGGTCCCCTGGATGGAGGCGGAACTCACTATCGAGACGAACGACGCCCGGACTCCCGTTCTCTCGGTGCCCCTCGGAATACGCAGTGCTGGGCGAGTGCATAGCATCCCCTCTGAGCTGTACTTCGGCTTTGTGCGACCGGGCGCTACGCTCGAAAGGACGCTGGTGGTCTCCGGGGGTCCAGGTCCGCGCCTTACCGTGACCCGTGCGACATGCGACGCACCGGGCGTCTCCCTGGGGGTCCCCGCAACGCAGGGAGATGGGACGTACGCCATCACCGTGACCCTGGACACTCGCGGCCGAGCGGGGCGCATCGAAGGGTCGATCAGGCTGTCGGCGCATGGGGCAGGACAGGCGACGGTAGCGGTGCCCGTGTACGCCCACGTACTGAGGTGAGGGGAGAGCCACGCCGGTGCATGCAGGAAGCGCCACACGAGGGCAGCGGCTAGGCCTATGTGTGTTCAGCACGGCGTTGTCGGTGCTTGCGCCGAGAGCAGCTCAGGAGCCGCGGTCTCGGATCACGCTCATCTACACCATCGACACCGACAGGGCGCTGGCGAGCTGCGGGTGAGAGATCGGTGGCCAGGCGGGCTGCCTGGCATACCGTGCAGGCGTGATACGCGCTCTGCGGGAGCAGCGTCCGAACACGATGCTCATCGACCTTGGGGGCCTGGCAGAGGCGGGTGACAAGTACCCGGCGGTTCTGGGTGTAGCCCAGGGCCTCGGCTATGACGCGATCTTCCCGAGCAACGCGGACGTCCGGAGGTGCCCCGAGCTCTTCAGTGTCGCTGCCGGTAAGGGCCTCTGGGCAGCAGGGGACTGCCTGCACCCTGCGGAGGGCGAACCCCCGATCAGGATCTGCACCGTGGGTGGAGTGCGCGTCGCGTTCATGCACGTCGCCGGCACGTCAGTGCCGCCCGAGTCTCCGACCGAGATGGCGCGTGCTCTCGCGCCAGTGGTCGGCGGGGCGCGCGACGCCTCCGATGTGGTTGTTGGTGTAGCCCGCCTGGGTCTGTCCCTCGACAAGGAACTCCTGCAGCAGGAAGGCGTGGCGGGACGACTGGACCTGCTGATCGAGGTCAACGGGGGCGTGAGCCTCCCTGAGCCGGAGATGGCAGGGAGCTGCATGATCCTGCTGCCGCCCCACTCAGGTACCTCTGTCGGCGAGATCACGATCACTCTCGAGGCCGGGACGCCGCGGATCGCCCACCGCGTTCATCCGGTCACAGACCGCGGGCCCCTAGACGAGGGGGTACGCCAGGCCCTGATGGCCTTCCTGCGAAGCAGACGCCGAACCAGCCCCGAAACGCCCCCCCGGCCTGAGGCGCAGCGGGGCTATGCCTCAGCTAACAAGTGCGCAGAATGCCACAAGCCGGAGGCCCTTGCCTGGGCCGAGAGCGGCCACGCGAAGGCCGCCGAAACGCTGCGCGCTGAGGGGCGGTTCACGCCTGAGTGCCTAGCTTGCCATTCCGAGTACTACCGGCGGACCGGGCAGAGCGCCGACCTAGCGCCCGGCGAGGACGGCGTCCAGTGCGCAACTTGCCACGGCGACGGGCTCCTGCACAGCGCAACAGGTAGCAGGAACCGGGTACTGCTGCACACATCAGAGAGAGACTGTGCCGCAATTGCCATGACGCGAACCATAGTCCGGACTTCGACTACACGGGGTATCTCAGCAGGATCGTGCACCGCCACCCATAGGGTTGGTCACCGCCAGTGCCAGGCTGAGGCGCCGTCCGGGACCGGCGAGAGTACGGTGCGTGACAGCCGAATGCGAGGGACGGCCTCCCTGTCCGTCCTGGGAGGTGGTGGTGGGCGTCCTCTCAGAGGTGCCGAAGGTCACCTGGCCTCAGGCCCCCGCAACTGACGGCTCGGGGCCTGCCTTACAGATGGGTGTGGAGTGGAAGCGCGAGGAGGCAGTCCGCCTGCTCGGAGACCAGACCAACCCGGATGGTCGCGGGGCGGAATAGGCAGGAGTGCAACTCGACCCTGGGCGCTGCCTACATACCAGCGGAGACCTGACCGGCGCGAAGGCTGTTCTCGAATCGCCCAAGAGGTCGCGGCGGCCGCGAGACGGGCTCTGGGCGCGGTCTCTTGCCGCCAAACGCCGGGGCTCGGGCTACGCAAACCGCCAGTCGCCCCGGAAGTCTCGCTCGAGGGGCAGGCCCAGCAGCAGAGCGCGCAGGGCCGCGATCGGCATCGTGTTCTCCCGGAGCACAGCGTCGTGGAACTCGCGCTGCGTCGTGCGCCCCGAGCCGACCAGCTCGCGGTGCAGGGAGCGAAGCTGGAGCCCGCCGATCAGGTAGGCGCACTGGTACAGCGGGTCGTAGTCGCCGCCGAACGACCGACGCACCTCCGCCAGCGCGTTCTCGCGCTCGTGGCCCACCTCATCGACCAGCATGTCCACGCATTGCTGCGGCGTCATCTCGCCCAGGTGGAACCCCAGCGAGAAGAGCACCCGGGCGCAGCGGTGCATGCGCCAGAACAGCATCCCCATCCGCTCCTCCGGTGTCCTCGGGAAGCCCAGGTCCCAGAGGAGCATCTCCCAGTGGAGCGCCCAGCCTTCCACCCAGAAGGGAGTGTAGAACAGATTGCGATATGGACGGTAACGCTCCTGGCAGAACGCCTGCAGGTAGTGCCCGGGGATCAACTCGTGCTGGACGGTTGCCCGCGCGAACGAGCGGTTGTTGCCGCGCAGGCTCATTTCCTTCTGGGCGTGGTCCATCGCACTCGTGGGGAAGGAGACGATGATCGTCTCGCCGCCGAGGAAGAAGGGGTTCACCTTCTGCGCTTCGGGGGACATCATCCCTATCCGCCAGCACTCGCGGGCGAGTGGCGGGACGGTAACCAGTTCGCGCTCCTCGACGTACCGGATGGCCTCCTGCGCCAGGTCGCGAACCAACGCCGGCTGCGCGCCCGGCGGGACATGGTCCGACTTCACCCTCTCCAGGGCCGCCCGCCAGTCATCACCACAGCCCATCTCCCTCGCCGCCCGCACCATCTCCTCCGCGCACCAGTCCCTCTCGCCGCGGGCAGTGGTCACCAGCTCCTCCGGGGTGTACGGGATGAACTCGTGCTGCAGTTCCTCGATCAGAGCGTCACGCCCGATGGGGTCGCCGATGATGGTGTCGGGATCCTCGGCTCCGGCCAGCCGCTTGCGCAGGAAGTCGGCGTATCCCTGCAGCGACTCCTTGAGCGCCCGGTAGGGCTTCTCGACCCACCATGTGAAGACCGGATCATAGCCGAAGTGGGAACCGAACCAGTCTTCCAGCGCCTCGCGAACCCGGTCTAGCGCCCCGGCTGCGCGGTTTGCCACCGCAGGGCGCGCGCCGGCATTCGGCTCCCCCGCCCCCAGCTTCGCCTGAAGGGCGGCTCGCGTCTCCGCGACCAGCCGTATGGCCTCGGCCAGGCGTTCTGCGATCGCCTCGGGGTCGGTGTCCCCCCGTTCGCGACGCTCATCCTCGAGCGCGACGAGGTCGGAGATGAAGGGCATCAGCGGTTGCATCTCCTCGAACCGCGCCTCCCCTCGGTCCAAGCGTCGCAGCTCCCGCGCGAGAGTGTTCCTGAGGAGAAGCCAGTCCAGGCGGTCGCTGCGGGGGAAGTCCCCGAAGGGAACCGACTCCAGCGCCTGCTGCCAGTCCACAAGGAACCGCCTCGTTCGCCCCCAGCACGGGGTCGAGTACGGCGTCGCATGGCGCCGCCCGATGCTGTCGCGATCAGCCTGGAACCGAGCGACGACGGCGGGCATCCGGTCCGTCGTCACGATCAGATCGTCGAAGGGGATCCCATCGGGCATCGTCGGTCACTCCCCGGGGCGCGGAACGCCGATGTCGCCCTCGGGAACCGCGAGGCACCACTCGCCGCAGACTCACCGCCGGTAGGGGGGCGTCACCGGGCCACTTGAGAAGGGCGTAGGCGTGGGCTTTCGCCGACTCGGGGTGGCAGGCCTTCCCGCCCGCGAAGGGGAGAGTGCCCGGTCACGCGAACCGAGCATCCATGGTCACCGCACCTCTCCTTCTGGCCTTTCTGGCACTCCTGGAGGCGAATGCCGCCATGCCCCAGGCAGGCGAGCCCCCGCGCGAGGCCCGGCCCTACGACGGCCTGAAGAACGACCACGTTCATGAGGCGATCAACCACTCCCGCGAGTACTTCCGGGGCCGGTGCCACACCCAGAACGCCGACACCTTCTGCATGTTGCTCAAGCGGGCGATCCGGGGCACCTACGTCTCGGTTGAGCCCTGGCACCTCAGCCGCTATCTCGCGGAGGAGACGTTCCGGCTCAACGAGCGCGAGGGGAAGGATGCCGACCGCTTCGAGACGGTATTGGGAAACGTGACCGGGAAGCGGCTTACCCACAAGCAGCTAATCGGGGAGGCCGAGGCCCGGGCCGCCTCGTAGGGGCAGGAAGCGAGGGAAGCAAGTTCATGAGCAAGACGACAGGCAGTGAGGCACCCTCTGAGGCCGAAGCGTTCGAGAGGGCGCTCAGCGATGTGGTGGCTGCCCCAAAGCGGAAGGTCGCCGAGGCGCTCAGGGAAGCCGAGGAACGGCGCCAGGAGACCGGCCAGCGGCGCGGAGGCGTGCCGGTCCTGTTGCGACTAGGGCCGAGTCTGGTGGCATAGCATCGGCAGAGCGGGGCGCTAATCGGGCTTCATTTCGCCGCGCTCGGGAATGCGGAAGCGCTCTCCACTTCTCGCCGTCGAAGCCAACTCCATGATCCTCTCCCAGCGCCAAGTGAGGAAGCCTATCTGCTTCAGGCGGGTCAGTCTGGAGAAGCCTTCGTACAGGAAGAAGGTCGTCACGTGGTAACGCTCCAGCGCCTTCTTCTCAAGTTTCCTCCTCGTCATCGCCCTGTCGCTCGTGACTAGCACGAGACCCTCCTTGCCGACCGTCGGGAGCCAAGCCGCGTCTTCCGTACCAGAGGGGAATCTGTCCAGGAGGTGGGTAACGTTGAGGCACAGGTGGTCACGGAGGATGACCGCCAGCACCTTCGGGATACTCTCATCGAGCAGGAAGGCTATGCCGCTGCCGCTGTCAGCCATGCCTCATAGCGCACCGCAGAGCAGATGGCCTCCTCCGTTGCGCCGTACCATTGGGCCACCGCTCTCAGTGGTTCTCCGCTCTGGGCTGCGAGGCTCAGGACGTGCGTCGGCACTCCGCTCCGGGGATCGATGGGCTTTCCCAAAGACCGACGGGGATCGATCAATATCGGCTCATCCTTGCCGAGTGGCCAGTACCGCACGATGTCCTCGCCGTCCAGTTCCAGCTTCAGGAAGAACGGCGTTATCACGTGCTCGAAGACGTACTGGAACCGGGCCAACTCATTGACGTGCCGCTCCGTCCCCCGGCCGTGGGTTCCCTCGATGTCGAGTACTGCATAGAGCCGCTTCCCATCAGTGTGGAATTTGCCCGTAGCGAACGGGTGATCGGTGCCGAACAGCTTCTGGGCGGCGGCTGACGCGCGCCGGATCATCGGCATGGACACCCCTTGAGCACGGAACCTGGAGATGAAGTGGAGTTCAATGAGGTCGCGAAAGGTGAGCGCATGTTCCAGGTCCGTGCCCTCCAACTCGCGGCGTATTGTCCGCGTTCGACAGTGGTAGGCATAGGTTGTGTCAGGAAGCCCGTTGTGGCAGGGGTTCGCGGAGGTAGGCTTCGGAAGTGTAGTGTCTACAGGGCTGGATGTGGGGCGCGGGTCAGGCTGGGGCGGCTGGCGGGTCGAGGTGGCGGATGCGCTTGGGCGCAGGGAGGTTGAGGGCGTTG
>Ga0315289_10001179_pt1 | contig 40926 bp, 32 predicted proteins | sample YL17G11_40_MG_FD_203452 | JGI IMG/M metagenome (GOLD analysis project Ga0315289, IMG submission 203452) | Sediment microbial communities from Yellowstone Lake, YNP, Wyoming, USA - YL17G11_40 | ecosystem: Environmental > Aquatic > Freshwater > Lake > Sediment | place: USA: Wyoming | collected... | reverse complement strand
ATATTCTAAGGTGATTTGCGCATTTTTATTCCCATATCTTTTTATATATGCCATCATAGCCATATTTCTATTTATTGTATAACTACATGAATCAACCCGGGATTGCACGGCCTTCTACAAGCCTTGAAATCACCACTACAAGGAGGCACGCAATCGTAGGTGCATGTCCCTTTATATCCAATATAGTAACAATAATTTTTACCACTCTGGAAACCATTATAAGGATCTCCACTTATCCTTTTCCACTCTGCTGCACTAATAGACGCACCAGGACAACCTCCTCTAATTGCCCACAAATCTTTACATGCCATAAATATTTCTCCGCTTTCATAATTATGATCGAAAAAGCAGTTATACCAAGTTATATTACCCCCGATTCTGATACCACACCTACCACTTATGCGTGAACTACATGTGGTTAATCTAATGGTGACGAGTTCATTACAAAACTCTCCTTTTTCGGTCATCCCCTCCCAGGCCTCATCAGCCACGAACTTAAACTTTGCCCTAATTCCTGCCTTGACATAGGTAATCATCAATATGGCAGCCACAGCAAAGACTGCAAACAGCACCGCATATTCTATGGCGGTCTGCGCCGCCTTCCTATGTGACTGGAACATTTTTATGGCCATTTTTGCCTACTAAATTATTTGTTTTTGTTGGTAATCTTCTTAACGCAGATTAACGCAGATTTTTAAACTTCTTTCAACACAAATATCTGCGAATATCTGCGTGCCTGCCTGTCGTCAGATAGGCAATCTGCGACCATCTGCGTTTAAGAATTTCATTTTAAATTAAAAGCTTCAATTATTAAAATGCCAGTTTTTTAGCTAATTATTAGCGCCCTGTTTATATAAGGGGGCGGCCCTTAGAATGTCCGCCCCCTTTTTATATCCTCCCACGACCAATATTAAGACAGCCTAAACACACCAGAGGCTCCTTTTAATTAATATTGTCCCGGCTCTCCCTTGTAAGTGCCTGTTATGCTCTCGTTTCCCGTGCGGTTGGTTACATCCTTCTCAAAATCAGTTATCACAGTGTATGTACCACCTACAATATCAGTAGTGCCTTTTTCTGTGTAGTTACTGTCCCTCGTAGTGAGGAGATTAAAAGTCGCTGTATTTGCCGTTGAAAACTGAAACCCCACATCATCTGCAGCTGTCTTTAATCTACCTTGCACAGCACGTCTAATATAGGTCTGCATAAACAAAAACGCCAAAACAATTGCTACTATGATAATTACATATTCTAGCGTGCTCTGGCCTCTTTTCTTTAGCCTTCTCATCTTGGTTTCACCCCCCTCTTAGCAAGCCAATTTAAATTTATAAATAATTATTAAGGATTTACATTATATGTCTGTGTCTGATTTCCAGTGCGGTCGACTTGATCCCCTGTTAGTACTCGCGTAACCTTACCAGAATCAGCACCAGCTTCCATATATTCCCTAGTATTACCTGTTCTCTCTACAGTCATGTCAGAACCGGTAACCTCGCCTGCACCATAGAAATTTGTCGGAAAAGCAACCATAGTATCAGGATCTTTCCATTTAGCTGCGTCATATATCTTTGCCTTGATTGCCTTACCTACCAGGGTCTGCATGGCAATTAAGGCGGCAACTACCACGCCAATTAATATTGCGTATTCAGCTGTGCTCTGACCTCTCTTTTTTAGCCTTCTCATCTTGGTTTCACCTCCTTCTTTTTACCATCTAAAAAAATAAATTTATTTTCGACTCTAAAGATGAGTTAGTGATTATGGAACCGCAGGAAGCATATTGGTTGTAAAGACGTCTGTACTCGTCCATCTATTTAGCGCACGATTATGCAGTTGCGACCAATTTGTCTTAATCGCAGTTGATGATATCCCGATTATCGCGGCAATAATCACCGTTAACACTATCAGATACTCCAGGGTGCTCTGACCTCTCTTTTTTAGCCTTCTCATCTTAGTTTCACCTCCTTCTTTTTAAATACTTTATAAAAGTTATTATTAAGCCCTCAATAAAAAAGCCGTGGCACCATAACCCCTTGAGGCTTTCGGCAACCCGGCTAAACTTTTTGTCTTCAGTTCCCGTGGCTTTGCGCACCCCGCCTTTGGCGGGGATAGCTCTTTTCGCTGCCTCTCTGAATTGTCACTTAAAATATAACACATAATTCCTTCCATTGTCAAGGGAGAAATACAGTTTTCCTGCAAGCGCTTCCTTGTAACCGCAAAGACAGCAAAAAAACTTTTAAAAAGGGAGCCTTCACCGCAAAAGGCGCGAAATATCCAGGATAAATGTTAAATGCGTATATCAGGATACCAGAGTATCAGTTGGTAGATTACCAAGCTATCAGATTATCAGAATTGTATTGATTTAAATTGTTTTTCCTGATTTTCTGATTCCCTGATATCCTTCCTACTGATATCCTGATATACTGATATCCGCTTTTAAAGAACAATATAAATGTGTTAGTGTAATTGTGAAGTGTTACACAAAAACCTGCTTCTATTGTTACCTAAAATACTAAAGAATCAGATATTAGTGTCAGAGATATTACTATTTGTAATTACAGAGGTTAATTTTGTGTCTGACACCGCTTATTATACAGATTGCTTGCGGGGCCTGCCTCTTACGCCTCTTCCCCCAATATTGAACTGTTCTTTTATCTGCCGAACAAATTCTTCATTGCCAATAACCCTTTCTTTTGCGATTTTTTCCCTTAATTTTACTGCCCCATCTTGTATTTGAGCCATGACAAATTCGCTGTAGAGCTGGGGCTGCCTGGCCTTATCCTGGTCAAGTAAATCTAATACCGCCTCTTTGTCCACCAAGCTATCCTGGTGGCTGCCCATATAAACTTGGAAGCTGCTCCATTTGTAGTCCTGGGGGCTATTGGCTATTCCCAGCCGGATGGGATTTAAATGGATATAGCGCGTCAGCTCCAGCAGGTATCTATCCCTACTGACCAGATTACTATTAAACCGGTTCTCCAGGAGGTGGCCTTTTTGATTATATTTCTTATTAAAATAACGGCTATATGCGGTATTAAGGATCTGCATAATCTTGGAAATACTGGCTTTGTCTGTAATCTGGATGACTAAGTGGAAGTGATTAGGTAAGAGAATATAGGCGTGGATAAAGAAGCCGTATCTTTGTTTATTCAGCCGCAGGAGCTCTAAAAATCTGTGACAGTCGTGGTCGTCACGGAAGATAATCTGACTGTTATTGCCGTGCACGCAGATATGATAGATAGCCCCGGGGAATGAGATTCTTTTTGGCCTACCCATAAGTATATACTAATTCAATGTTTCGGTAACATTAGAAATAAGCGCACTTGTTAAATGCGAATATCAGAATATCAGATTATCAGAAGGTAGAGTATCAGGTATCAGGGTATCAGGATTATATTAGAGACAAATGTTTTATCTGATATTCTGGTTTTCTGATATTCTCCATACTGATATTCTGATGTCCTGATATACGATTTAAAAGCACTGACTCTGTTAATAGAATTGTGAAGAACCATACAATTAGTGTCTGGCACTTATTATTTCAGATTTCCGGGTAGTTGTCAAGGGAAATGGAGAAAGCTCTAAAAATTATCTTTAACGCAGATTCTCGCCCCTCGACTTCGTGCTTCGACTTTGCTCAGCACCTATTGAAGCATCCTGAGCCTGCCGAAGGGCTCGGGATTCTTCGTCCTTCGATAGACTCAGGACGAACACTGAGCGAAGTCGAATGTGTTCGAGGGATCCTGAGCAACGTCGAAGGACAAATCTAACGCAGATTTACGCAGATTTATTGCCAAGTTTATCTGCGACCATCTGCGTTACATCTGCGTATATTTGCGTTCAAGAAGGATTTTTTAGAGGACTTTACCAAGGCAGGAATTATTAATTAGGAAATCTTAAGAATATCGCCTATTTTGGTGGAGCTATTACGGATGGTATTGACGGGCAATTCAATAACCCTGGCCGCACCCCGGGGCGCAAGACAGAATCTAAAAGGAGAGAAATTCTCACTTATCTTTAGCACTTTATCTTTGCCATCTAAAAATATAACATCAATAGGAAATCTCATAAAGAAGGTGTGTAGAGAATCTGCGGGCTGGAGAATTAAGGCCTCACCAGCACAAAAAGTGTCTTTGGCCAGCAGGCCGCGCATTCGAGAAAACATTGTCTGAGCCAGGACTGCTTTATCAGCAATCTGGGTTTGGCGAGTCAGATTGGATATGGTCATTTCTTGGATCTAAAAATGTCTTCGGAAAGGGAGATGCCGCGGACTTTCAATTCTTCGAAAAATGTGGGGATATAGCCTGTGGAAACAAAATCTCCTAATACTTTACCGTCATTGTCTATTCCGGTCTGTTTAAATAAAAAAATATCCTTTAAATTTATGTGTGTCTCATCGAGCATCCCCGTTATCTCGGTAATCTGTGTGACCTTGCGCGAACCGTCGGAAAGCCGGGCAGTATGGATGATCAGGTCTATTGCCGAGGCAATCATCTCGCGGATTGCCCTCATAGGCAATTCTATACCACTCATTAAAATCATTGAATCGAGCCGAGCTAATACATCAGTAGTAGAATTGGCGTGGATTGTAGTCATAGAGCCGTCGTGGCCGGTATTCATTGCTTGAAGCATATCCAAGGTCTCTATACTTCGGCATTCACCTATAATAATCCTATCTGGCCTCATCCGAAGAGTATTTCTAAATAGGTCTCTAATGGTTATCTCGCCCTTACCTTCGATATTAGGCGGACGGTATTCCAGACGACCCCAGTGTTCCTGACTTAATTTTAATTCAGCAGCATCCTCAATAGTGATGATGCGCTCTGTCTCGGGTATAAACTCAGAGAGGATATTTAAGAGGGTGGTCTTGCCGCTGCCTGTACCGCCTGAAATAATAATATTTCTTCTTGACTTTATACAGGCATCTAAGAAGGCGACCATATCTTGGTTAAGGCTCCTGAAACGATTCAATAAAACATTCATAGTATGGCGTTCTCTGCCGAATTTGCGGATGGTTAGCATGGGACCAGTTAAGGACAAAGGCGGTATAATGGCGTTGACTCTGGAGCCATCAGGAAGCCGTGCATCTACCATGGGCGTGGATTCATCGATGCGCCGGCCAAGTGGTGCGATAATCCTCTCAATCACCGCCCTTACCTGCTCATTAGAGATGAATTTTTTATCCGTCAATTCTACCTTACCGAACCGCTCAATATAGACCTCATCCTTATTATTTACCATAATATCTGTAATATCAGGGTCGCCTAAGAGATCCTCTAAAGGGCCTAATCCCAGGGCTTCATCAGCAATCTCTTTAACTAAGCGCTGGCGCACTTCGGGCGAAGAAAGAAACGCGCCTGTCTCTTCGGTCAATAGATTAGATATGGCCTTTTCCGCCCTTTCCCTTAATCTCCTTGACCTGTCAGTATCAATGCTTAAGCTTTCCAGATCCACGCTCTTTAGGTCCATCTCCTCGATTAGGCGCAGGTGGATTCTACGTTTTAGTTTGATGGCCTTATCTTCTTCTTTGGTCTCTTTTTCAATCACTAATGTTGCTGCCATACCGAATCTCTCCCAAAAATCACCTGCCTTGGGTAATGTGCCTTTTTTAACCTGCAATTGTTCTAACAGCTTGTGTTCAAGAAAGAATTCATTATGTTCAATCAATTTTTTGCTAATCGTCTTAAAGGCATCGCTTACTTTAGAATGAGGGCTATCCAAGACAACAGGTATTCCCCTGTTAAGCGAGAGACCTACAGTTCTACCTTCACTGGGTATAAGACCCAATATATCAGAATTTATAGCTGACTTTACCTCTTGCCAGGTTGCCGCGCCTCTTGACTCTGCGCGATTAATGATGAGCTTAAACATCTTAACAGGGAAATTCAAGGCCTGCAGAGAATCTATCGTCCATGTAGTCTGATAAACACTAAGCACATCCGGGGTAACCACCAGAAGTATAAGATTGGCGTGATTAAATACACTGACTATACTTTCTGTCAAAGCCTTGCCTGCATCAACTATAATGTAATCATATAAATCCGAAGTTAAAGCAAATATCCTTGAGATAATCTCTGGCTTTATATGAGGAGATTGTCTTGAATCAATAACCGCAGGTAAAAAATCCAATTTAGATTTATGCCTGCTCACATAGCTCTTGATTGCCTCTTTTGCCTCATCCTTATCTAATATGGGTATAAGGTCGAATATTGATTTGTGAGGTAGGATACCTAACATCCTCGCCATATCCTGGCCAGCCAAAAGGTCAAAGTCTAATAACAAAGTAGATTTGCCTGCCTTAGCCAGACTTATTGCCAGATTAACTGCTACAAAGGTCTTGCCTACGCCGCCTTTAGCACTAAATATAGCTATGTTTTTGGACATATCAGAAATTGACAATGTCGAATTCTTCAATGACGAATGTCGAATAAATGCCTAATTCTTTAATGTCCAAATGACTCTTTAAATCCCAATAATTACCAATAAATACCAAATCCCACCTCGTGCCGAGCACCTTGTATGCTAAAGCACTCGGTGCGAGGCAATGAAATCCCAAATCCCAATTATCCAATTGGACATTGTCCCGAATGTAGTATCTCTGCGAAGTATAACTTCGGGATCCCGAAGGATAGCTTCTTTGGGTAACTGCATTCGGGAGAAATTGGACATTCATTGGTATTATTGGATATTGGAAATTAATTCGGCATTCGGATTTAGGCATTAGACATTCAATCTTGATTTCTTAAATTACCTAGTGTATTCTCCAGAAATCTTAATCCGGCTGATAGACAAGGCTAACATCTATCCAGAGATCTTTCTCTTTGATTTCGGCTGGAAATGCAGGAAAAGGTGTCTGGTTTTTTACCAATGCCATTGCGGTTTCATCGAGAAGATTAATACCAGACGGTTTTATTAACAAAACGTCATCTAAATTACCATCGCTAAGAACGTGGAGGCTTAAACGCACCTCACCTTCCCATCTTGATTCCTCAGCAATCTTAGGATAGACCGCTGCCTGGCTTATCTTTTTCTGAATGGCATAAGCATATTGACTGAGTGGGTCCTGGGGAATCTCTTTTGTTACGCTTGGTTCTGGAGGGCCGGGAGGGACTTCATAGGAAATCTTAGACTCTTCTGGTTGCTCAGGGGGCCTTTCTTTCATTATCGTCGGGGTTAAAGAGATAATCAACTCTGTCTGGTCGCGCTGAAAACGTTTTGACTTAAATAATGCCCCTAAAATTGGCACCTCTCCTAATGCAGGAACTTTGTTAAAGCTTTTAGCATCCACATTCTTAAGCAGGCCGGCAATAAATATGGTCTGACCTTCCTTAAGATACAATTCAGTAGAGGCACTGCGATTGGAAAATGAAGGTATGACCCCATAGGTGGTTGTGACTGTATGGGCCCAATCCACATCACTTATCTCAGTGGTAAGTTTTATATAAATATCCTCGTTATTTTTTACTTTAGGTTCTATATTTAGTTTTATGCCATAGCTTTTAAATTCCACTCCTGCAGAAGTCGTGGTCTGAGTAGTGGTGGTCTGGATTATGGGAACCTCTCCGCCCACTAATAAAACTGCACTCTTGCCGCTTACGCAGGCCAGTTTCGGGCGCGAAAGGGTACGGGCCCTGCCTTCGGTCTTAAGAAAATTGAGTTTAAAGGTAAGGGCATCGCGGCTCCAATCAGTGATCCTGGCTAACTCTGAAAGGGTGCCAGTTTTACTAAATGAAGTTGCCGCCCCTCCGCCAGTTGTCGTAGTGCCGGAAGAATAAGGTTCCTCTCTAAATTGCATGGCGCTAGACCAATCGATTCCTAACTGGTCTAAGTCGTTCTTGCCTATCTCCAGAATCTCCACGTCAATCAGGACAAGCGGCCTCTTTTCATCAATAGTAGTCAGGTTGTTTATCTTATCTTCATAAGGTTTTATGACGGTGCCAAAAATATCCTTTTGTTCTTCTGGAATCTTGCCCGTGAGAATAAGTTTTCCCTGCGTTTCATTAACCTGAGAGCTCACGCTGGTGATTTCTAATTTTCTTAACAACTGATCCACTTCTTGTTTTACCTGTTCAAGGTCTTCAGAAAATACCCTGACCATTAAAGTCTTCTCTCCGGTCTTATCCCAGATAGTTAGGGTTGTATGACCGGCGGATTTGCCACCCAAGACTATCTCTTTTTCCGATATACTACTTATATCAGCGATCTGGGGATTAGCTATGGAAACCCTGGTAGGTAAATCTACAGCCAGTAACCTGATTTGACCTATAATCATAGTAATTGCTTCGCTCTCTAAATCTTGGGCCTGGATAGATACGCAGCAAAAAACCAGGATAAAGATAATAGAAAGTGATTTCTGGAAAAAGCCACAACTATGCAAATATCTCTTAATTACAGCGCTTAAATTTAGCATATTATTTAGCCTCTTCTTGTAAAGGTAATTCCTCTTTCTTGGAGCCTCGATATACCTCCACACTGGATGGTGGTCCTAACTGTTTTTCTGGTGAAGTTGAAGGAACGGAGATGCCGGCTCTGCGCATAATCTCGGTCCAAAATGAATCCACGCTAACAGGAGGTAATACCTGTGTCTCTGTTTCTAAAGGAGGCCGTAGAAGCAAACGGATCTTGCCTTGCTGCTGGCCATAACTAAGAAAGGCTGCTTCTTGAGGAGTAAGGGCCAGGGTTATAGTACTCATTCCACCTGCAGGGCCCACATCTAAAACCAATACATTCTGAAAAAGGGTTACTGTTACCTGTTGTGTTACCAGCTTGCCCTGGAATTGTTGACTAATGGGAAAGTCTCCTATAATATCCACGTAATCGCCTCTAGTTACCATGCCTCCAGCTGCAGATAATGCATCGAGGGAGATAGTGATAGCGCGCTTACCCACAGGGGTGCGCATCGCCAGACTACCGCCTGGGCTTACATTATCCATCGATTTGGTGCTTAGCTTATTACTGAGAATCTGCTCTCCTTTGGCAATATCTACGCTAGCAATCTTATTCAGGCTGGATTCCTGAGAGGCAAGGGCATTGGGCTGGGCGAAATTAGAAGGAACCTTTTTTAACTCTACCATATTATCTTTTATTGTAGCACCTTTGGGGATATCTCTTTGTGCCACCAACACAATAGCTGTATCACCCAGATAACCCTTGAATTCAGCCTCTTTCTTAGAAATTGATTGTTTAATATAAACTTTAGTCAACAGAATCGCTAATATTCCACAGCCTATGGCAATAGCAAATACAAATACCCTTTTTTCTATTTTCATCCTTCACCTTTCTAATTATTTAAAATCTAATATTTAATTTTAATCATACATAATTTCAATCCCACGCCTTGATTTTTTAAAAGGTATGGGATTCATTATCTTAACAACTCCTCCTGAATCTGCAATTTTGACTTGGCCCTTAATTTACTCACTAAGTCTTGGTAGGCCTGCCTCTGTTTTATCATGGTCAGGCCGCTTTTAAGCTCATCCCAGACCTCAGAAAGGCTTTTGAGTTTTCCGCCACGTTTGTCTTCTACTTTTATGATATAGTAGCCTTCGGGGCCTTTAAATACATTAGAAATCTCGCCCGCATCTATAGAAAAGGCAATATCATCAAAACGGGAAAATTTAGCACCTCTCTTAATAAAACCCAGGTCTCCGCCTTTATCTCTAGAACTGACTATAGAATTATCTCTTGCCAGGGTAGCAAAGTCCTGGCCCCTTAATAACGCCACCAAGAGGTCCTTTGACAGGGATTCATCCCTAATCACAAGCTCGCGCACCCTTCTTTCTTCCGGTTCTCTAAACTGCTCTTTATAAACATTGTAGTAGTCTTCGATGTCTTTGCTCTCTACGGTTGCCCCGCCCAATTGCTGTTCTAAGAACTTGCGCACAATTAGGCTCTTACGAAACTCTTTAACTGCGGCATTTATATCCTTATCATTAGCTAAACCTAGTTTCTCCGCCTCCTGAAAGAGCAGTTCCTGACTAATTAATTCATTCAAAAGTTCCTTTTTAGCGTCGAGCGTGTCGATCTTTAAATCAGGTGATAACTCTGAAAGGTTCTTCAATCTCTGATTAAAATCTTCTATGGTTAACGTGTAATCATTTATTTTGGCTAAAGGCGTGCCTTCTACAGTAAGCGGGGCGGGTTTCTTTTTTGTTGGGAAATATGAAGAAATCTTCTCACATCCCAGGCAGCAAAAAGAAAAGACAGCTACGATTAAGACTGTCTTTATAGATAAATTTTTGGTGTTTGGCCTCAAAAAATTACCCCCTTTAATGAGCGCACAACTTATGGAGCCATTGCTTAATCTTTTGGCGACGTAAGTTATATGTGCGAATTACCCCCCACCACTTTTTGAAAATGCCTTTGAAATAAAATTAAAGGTGTATCTCACTACCCACCACATTTCTATAAATCCACTACCCCTACAAAAAGTGGTGGGGGGTCAAATTCAGACACAGGCTTACGTTCGCTATCGCTCCGTAAGTCTCGTCTTCATTTGAAATATATCATAAAAGAAAACATAAATCAAGACAAAATTTAACTTTACGAGAAAGCGCTGTCTTTCCCCTCGCCGCTTGAGGCAAGCGATGGCGGCTCGGGATTAATTTTGCCTACCAGCAAAACGCTGGCAAAATTCATAGCCCCAACCGGATTTACAGTGAGCAGATGATTTATGGAGCATGAAGTGCGACATAAATCATAGGATGAAGTCCGTCTGCGAACTGATCCCGAGTGCCTTCAATTTTGACATGTTGGGCGTGAGGGAGAACCGTAGGGGTTCAGTAGCCCCAAGGGGATTTTCCCGAATGTAGTGAATGCCTTTGTGTCTCTTCGGGATCCCGTTTCTTGAAGTAAAATTATTGAAACGGGAGAACCCTAGTCTTATTACTGGTAGCCCCAACCGGATTTACAGTGAGCAGATGATTTATGGAGCATGAAGTGCAACATAAATCATAGGACGAAGTCCGTCTGCGAACTGATCCCGAGCTTCCGTTATTGAATTACTCGGAAGCGAGGGAAAACCGGTATCCTTCGACGCGCTCGTCCTTCGGACTCGCTTGCTCAGGATAAATTTTGCTGAGGCTTAATAGATCACAAAATTTAGCGCTATCGGGATTTTCCCGAATGCAGTGAATGCCTTTGTGTCTCTTCGGGATCCCGTCGCTCATCATATGAAAAATAGGGCGACGGGAGAACCCTTCATAGTTATTAGCCCCAAGGGGATTTCCCCGAATGTAGTAAATGCTTTTGTCTCTCTTCGGGATCCCGTTTCTTGAAGTAAAATTATTGAAACGGGAGAACCCTAGTCTTATTACTGGTAGCCCCAACCGGATTTGAACCGGTGTTTAATGGCTGAGAACCATTCGTCCTAGACCAGGCTAGACCATGGGGCCTCTGTTAGTCTAAAATCTTAGGTTAAAAGTTAAATTTATTGTAAGCTATTGAGTTTACAAAGTCAACACATTCGTATACCCCGATGGCAAGCCTGCCTGACAGTAGGCAGGCATCGGGGTTTGTCTTCTGGATTGATTTTGGGTATACTCAGTGTTGACACTGCACGTTCGCTTCGCTCAGTGTCCCTCGAACAGTCCCGAGCAAAGCGAGGGAAGAGCGGCCCCGCAAAATGCGGGGTCGCCGAATGTGTCAAATAAATTTATTGACCCTGTTATGGATTGTGTTATTATTTATGTTAAAAGTAGTCAGTAGGTGGCATGTAGTAAACAGTGAGAAAATTTACAATCTACTATTTACTATCTACTAATTACTCAATCCAAATCATATGTCTACCTCAATAGGTATTGGCTGGTCGAAAGACCGTGATTCATTAACAGCGGCCAAGTTTGCTGCTGGTGCCTCTATACGTTCATTGGGTCAAAAAACAGACCTAGCCATAGTATTTAGCAGCCTGGGTTTTGATCTAAATAAAGTCCTTGAAGGTATAAGCGAGACTATTGAGTCAGATAATATCATCGGCTGTTCTGGCACAAGTATTATTACTGACCAGGGTGTCGAAAAAAAAGCGGTAACTGTAATGGCTATTGCCTCCGATGAATTGCAATTTAAATTCGGGGTAGCAGAATCTATCCACCCCGATAAAGTAAAAGAGGCGGGCAGGGCCTTGGCCAGAAGCGCACTTAGGGAATTCTCAGGCGGAAAGCGCGATTTATTTATGACGTTTTGCGACGGATTAATCAGCGATACTTCTAATTTAATCCAAGGCGCGCAAGAGATCTTAGGCAAGAGCTTCCCGCTGGTGGGGGCTGCCAGCTCAGACGACCTAAAATTTACGAAGACAGCTCAATTTTTTAAAGACCGGGTGCTTAACAACAGTGCGGTAGGAATCTTATGGACAGGGGGAATAAATTTTGGTATAGGTATACGTCACGGCTGGAAACCGCTGGGCAGGCCCCGCCAAGTAACCGCTGCTCACAGAAATATCATCAAAACCATAGAGAATAAACCAGCGGTCAATGTTTACGAAGATTACTTTGGCAAAAAAATCAAAGAATTGCGCTACCCCATGTTAGCCAGGATGGGTATACTTTATCCCTTAGGTATATATCTGGCGGCAGAGCATGATTATATATTAAGAAATGTCCTAGGCGTCTTTGAGGATGGTTCGCTCATCTTCCAGGGCGATATACCCCAGGGTTCTGAAATAAGGATAATGATTGGAACCAAGGAATCTGCATTAGAGGCAGCCAAGGAAGCAGCCCAAGAAGCCAAGGCAGCCTTACGCGGCAGGCGGATAAAGACAGCCATTATCTTCGATTCCATTTCCAGAAACAAATTATTGGGCAGAGCTGCTTTCAGCGAAATCGAGACAGTCAAAGAAATATTAGGAGAGGATACCCCGATTATGGGGTTTTACACTTACGGGGAACTGGCCCCTTTAAAGGCCCTGGATTATAGAGGCGAGTCCTACTTTCATAATGAAACAATTAATATCTTTGCCCTGGGGGAATAACCTTTGAACATATTTAGCCCATCCTTAATTAACTCTATCTTTTCATTCTTAAGCCTCCTGAGTTGGATTGTACTTTTAATTATCACGGCCAGATTTATTGATAAAAAGGAGGAGAATAAAAGGATAAAGGCATCTTTGGCAAAATTAGAGGGCGCATTCAAAGACCTCGATGAACAGGCAAAGCTTATTGTCAAGACAGACCTGGAACTAAATAAGACTCAGGAAGAATTGGATAAAAAAATATCCAGCCTTTATACATTACATAAGCTTTCCCGGGCAATGAGCACGACACTGATAGAAGAGGAGATCTTGCAGCGGATAGAAGATTCGCTCATCCTGGAATTAGGATTTGAAAGATACCTGGTGTTATTCTTAAAAGATTCCCAGTTAATTTCGAAATTAAATGTAGGCTATTCGGATAAAGAATTACAGAATGTCCAATCTCAATTCGCAAATATCCTGGAAGACAGGCATCTGAAGAGTTTGTTATTTGAGAAAAGCCTCTGTGCATCTTCTGTTAAATTAGAGACGGATAAACAGTTATTAAACAGGGTTAGCTCATGTTTGGGCCTGGCCTCTTTCATCATCTGCCCCATCAAAACACAGGAAGAATTCTTAGGCATCATTATAACGGGGAATACCTCAAGCAGTTTTAGCATTACAGAAGGGGATGAGGATTTAGTAGCGATACTTGCTAACCAAATAGGCCAGGCCATAGAGAATGCGCGGCTCTTCGAGCAGACCTGGCGCACGCAGCAGGACCTGGAAAAAAAGGTCAAGGAAAGGACAAAGGAATTAACCCAGGCATTCGACGAAATAAAAGCAATCAGCAAGAGAAAAACGGACTTTGTCTCGGCGGTCTCCCACGAACTAAGGACCCCCCTTACCTCCATTAAAGGCTATGCCTCTATACTTGCCAGCGGCAAATTAGGAGAGGTCTCCGGTCAGATAAAAGAGCGCCTGGATAAAATCAATAGGCACAGCGATGAACTGACTAAACTCATTAATGACCTCCTGGATATCTCCCGCATAGAAGCAGGTAAGCTAGAGATGAAATTAGAAGCGCAGGATATATCCTCGATATTAACAGAGACAGCTGATTTATTAATGCCGCAGATAAAAGAAAAACAGATTCAGCTAAACTTAGAAATGCCCCTGGGGTTGGAAAAGGTATTAATTGACCGGAGTCAAATTGCCAGGGTATTCATAAATCTAATCGGTAATGCCGTAAAATTCACGCCCTCCGGCGGAAAAATACAAATAAAAGCCCAGGATTCCAAGGAATATATCCAAATAGATGTCAGCGATTCGGGTATAGGGATACCTGCGCAAGATCTAGAACATATATTCGAGGAATTTTATCGAGTCGATAATCCTATTAATCAGCAGGTAAAAGGCACGGGCCTGGGGTTGACTTTAGTTAAACATATCGTTGAAGTCCATAAAGGTAAAATCTGGGCGACCAGCCAACTGAATCATGGTTCTAGCTTTAGTTTTACTCTGCCCAAGGCCAAGTTACAATAGAAGAGAGCACTGAAAAATTCTTAAAAATCATATCAGTGCTCTCTGATTACACAGATTATTAAAAACAGATTACACAGATTGCCGACGAGAAACTTATCTGTGTAATCTAAATTTAATCTGCGTAATCATACCTTTATTTAGTTGACAGAGCACTATGTTAAGAGAACGTATCCTAATTGTTGATGATGACCCGGATATACTTGATGTCTTAAAATTAACGCTTGGCCAAGAAAACTATGAGGTCATCGAGGCAATGGACGGAACAAGCGCTATAAATTTAATAAAGACCAAATCCCCCAGCCTCGTTATCCTGGATTATAAGATGCCGGGCCTAAGTGGCCTTGAGGTCTGTAAAATAGTCAAAGATGATATACTATTGCAATACCTGCCGATTATAATGCTCACCGGTAAAGGCGAGGTCTCGGATAAGGTAAAAGGGATAAATGCAGGCGTTGATGATTATATAGTTAAACCCTTCGAGCCCCAAGAATTAATTGCCCGGGTCAAGATGATCTTGCGGCGCACCGAAAGAGACCTGGACGCCAATCCCCTAACACACCTGCCAGGTAATGTAACTATTTTAAATGAATTACAACGGTGGGTAGATGCTGCGCTTAAAGATAAAACTACATTCGCGGTGGGTTATTTGGATATCGATAAATTCAAAAGTTACAACGATAAATATGGCTTCGAACATGGTGATGAGGTGATCAAGGAAACAGCCAGGATCATCATCCACAATATCCGCACCTTTGGTAATGCCAACGACTTTATCGGCCATATAGGCGGGGATGACTTTGTCTTTATTACCACGCCCGATAAAATTGACCAAGTCTGCTCTAAGATAATCGCTGAATTTGACTGTGGGGTGGGTAAATTTTATAACCCAGAGGACAGACAAAAGGGATATATCATTGCAAAAAACCGCCAGGGAAATGAGCAAAAAATACCGCTATTGTCTATCTCTATAGGCGTAGTAACTAATGAAGCCAGGGAAATTATCCATGTGGCAGAAATCGGTGAGATTGGGGCAGAACTCAAAAGCTATGCCAAGGGTTTGGCCGGCAGCAATTTTGTAAAAGACAAGAGGAGGCGATTATTTTTCTAACGAATATTAATTTTATTTTGGGCTACTAAATTCTTTTTTAAAATAATTTTCTAAATTTACGATAAAACCCGTTAAATTTATTTTATTAGTGCCTGGAGATTATATCCCACGCAGGGTATTAGTTGACCTCTTTATCCCTTCACCGATATTATTCATTACCTGAATAATTGCGGGTTTTAAGAAATCCCGGGCTCCCACAATTACTGCTGCTAAGATTACTACCAACACAATAATAAATTCGGTTGTGCTCTGAGATCTCTGGCTCCTTAGATTCATAGCCCGCCTCCTTTAATGAGCAGACAATTTATGGAAGCAAAAGCTTACGTAAATTGTAGGCCGTTAGGCCGTCTGCGAATTAAACCCTTGACATTTTCTTAGACTTTTTCTATTGAGAATGTCAAGGGTAAATTCAGACAAACAACTTATGTCGCTTTCTCAAGCTCCATAAGTCATGTCTTCATTTAAAATTATAACATAAAATAAGCCGTATTACTAACTAAAATTTAATGCGCGGGGTGGGAGTTGCCCCGAATATAACTTTAATTCTCAGGGTATATTCGGGATCCCGAGCAGCTTGCTATTAACTTAGGCTGCGAGGGAAACCCACATTCATTCAAATTCTTTACAGCAGATAGTATCTAAACTAATGCGCGGGACAGGATTTGAACCTGCATAGGATTGCTCCCAACAGCCCCTCAAACTGTCGTGTCTGCCATTCCACCACCCGCGCGTCGTTCGCTATAGATTATTCAATGCAACCAAGTAAACAAATTATACTTATTGCTTTATCTTTTGCTTATATTGGATTATATTGATGCTCACTCCCCATAGGGAAACCAAAGGTTTCCCTCCATGGCGCTCCTCGTTTCTCTCGTCGCTGTCACCCTTCCTTAACAGTTGATTGATGGTCGTAAGGAGAAAACAATCTTTTTCCTTCGACTTCGCTCAGGACCTTCGAAGGACACTGAGCAATGTCGAAGTGCTCCTTAATAATCCTCTTTTTAGGTTCTCGGCTCTAAATTCTTATATCCGCCTTCGGCGGATAAGAGCCTTCGAACCTGGTCGTCTGTTAATCTCTTTATACCAAAATATCGGTCTTTTAATCTGTGTAATAAAAAATCAGTGTTTGTGATATGAAAGATCTAAATTAATTTTGCCTTCGTATTGATGCTTTGGGTCCCAGGCAGTATAAAAAAATCTATCACCGGTTTTTGATTTTTCACTAAAATGAGGGCAATAGATATAATAACCATAGCCCCACTCAGCTGACCTAATAGGCCCAAGCCAGCGCCAGGTGTCTGCGTCTGGCTGGAGATTATCTGAATATGGTGCATATGTTGGAGCCCTGCTTAAAAAACTAAAGGGATTTTCTAATGGCCAGGCAGTCCCCCGGGGATTATAAACTGCATTTGTGGCGTTCTGCATGTATTGAAAATATAAGGCAGAACTCAAACTACTAATTATGCCTTTCTCTTGAGTAACAATGGCTTTATTCTCTAAATCCTTAGATCTAATTATAAAGATAAAAGCCAACGCAGAGAAAATTATTAAAATAATCAAATGTTCAAATCTAAAAATTAGGCCTTTTTTATTCATAATATTTTCGCGAATTCTCCCGCAAAATGGTCCTTCTACGCCCTCGTCTTGAGTTTATCGAAGGACAAAGCGAGTCGAACCATCCCTCGACGCGCTCGTCGTTTCACTTCTCGCTTGCTCGGGACTTGTTCTCCGCGCTCGCCTGTCTTCGAACCACTTGCGGTGAGCAAGCGAGCCCGAAGGGCGAGCGCGTCAAACCGCTGGGACGCTTGGACTCTTAATGAGGCCACAACTTATGGAGCGAAAGCGAACATAAGTTGTCTGGCCGAATTAATCCCGAGCAACCTGCTATCAACTCAAGCTGCGAGGGAGAACCGCTGGGACGCTTGGACTCGAACCGTCGCTCCTCACATGCTATGTTCGTCGCTCCTCATAGGGGCTCCTTGCCCCTCTGATGTTCGCTACGCTCACTGTCACCCCGCAGCTTAAACAAAGAAGCCATTCTTGAGGGGAAAAACTTTCCCCTCAAACTCCCCTTTGGTTCTCGTCCTCAAAAGTTATCTGGGACGCTTGGACTCGAACCAAGATACCGAGATCCAGAGTCTCGTGTCCTACCAATTAGACGACATCCCAAAATTACTTATAAGCCCCTAAATTTACCTATATATTTAAATCTACTGTAAATATAATAATTTACGGAGCAAAAGATTCTCTCAAATTGTGTAAACAAAAATTGATTATACCCGCTCTTCTGGGGGCTGTAAAGAAAGATTTTCTGACATCGGCTAAATGACTTTTAAAATACCTTATCTAATCTTTATAATTACTGTATCATTATTATAATTGTAGACTTCTTCAAAGAATCTGGGGTCTTTAAACTTCTTTGTCTCTATATCTATCTTAAAGCCTTCCTTGTTTTTCGAGCCGAAGAAGCTGTATCGAAACATATTGTTAGAATAAAATACATGAGTACAACCGTATTTTTTAATCAGTTCATAGGCCCCAAGTGCATCTTTAGTATTATACAAATTATATATATCGTCCTGAACAACCCCTGGCGCTTTTATATATGGGAAATTTACATTGCGCAGAGGAAAGACCCAGCCCATGAGAGCCCTTCCGCCACAGATTCCAGCAAATAACTGGGCACGGTAATAATCGCTCACTATACGATCGGTATCTTTGGAATTATTCCTGAACCAGACAGCGGCCTTATATTCCTGCAGGTTAATAGCTGAACTGTGAATCTTGTTATTCCAGCCAAAGGAAACATTTACGCCGATAAACAAAATTACAATTATTACCGAAACAAAAAGAATCCTTATAATCCTCGACCTTTGTCCAAATAAAGGAAAGACATATTCGCTAAGTACAAAAGCAGCAATCAGCGCCAAAGGCTGGGCTAAGAAACAGTAAAACCTGAATCCTTCCAAGGGCTTAAATATAGACGACCAATGAAGGTAATAACGGTTAATCATTGATAGGATTAGTTCATTTTGCGTCTCTAAAAAAGGAATTAAGGACCAAAGGGAAAATAACCAAATATATGTCTTTTTTTTGGCAGGAAAAAAAATATTGGCGGCCAATAAAAATAACGCTGCGCATATCTCTAAAATTCCTATAAATAATCCATATCCATTTAGATGTTCGACTGCAGAATAAATACCCGCGCGAGAAGTTACTATGGATTTTATCCACCACCAATAGAGATTCTTGGGTGCCCACCACCAGATGGTGAGAAGCTGAGAAACTAATAATGCCGCCAGCAGGTCCACAAAAAATGGCTTTTTAGAATTGATTTCTGGAGCCAAGGCCAAAGCCACAAGGCCTAAGATTAGTACTGCCAAAAAATAACTAAGATGGGTTAAAAAATTTATCGCTAGCAACCCCCCTAAAGAAAAAATCCAAAACAACCTTTTTTTCTGAACTATATTACTTTGCTTGCCTCGCCAGACCAGTAAAATAATGTATACAGGTAACAAAAACAAGGTTAAGGATTGCGGGTCGGATATGCCGCTCCAGAATATAAATGAAGGGGTCAGACTTAAGAAAATTGTAGCAAGGAAGCCGACTTTCTTATTAAATAAATAAGCACCCAGAAAAAATATGGAGAGAGGACTTAATGCCTCGATAAAAGGTATGATGCGCGAACTTACAGTGGGGATATCTAAATGAAAAATCCAGCTTAAGAAGACAAAGAGAAGCGGCGATATTGGCGGATACCAAAGCGGTACCTGGCCATATGCAATATAGCGCAGGCAAAATTGAGGAAGCCTTCCATGGTCTTGGAAATACTGGGCAATAGAAATCCGCTCCCAGATATCAGCAGCCAGGGTTAATAAGTGCGGGTCTTTTGAAAGCCTGGGTGCGAGCCTAAAATATAAACCAAGGGTATAAATAAGGCATAAAAATATAATCTGGAGCCTGTGTGACGAAATATATCTTTTTATTTCTTTAACCATAACCGTATTATAAAAATTAACATAAGATTCGGTGAACTTAAATGAATTTTGTCTACATCGGGCTCTAAAAACAAAAGAGGCAACCCTCTGATATAGAGGGTTGCCCTATGGATTGACTATTTTTAATCTTACCATACTAGCCCATGTTTAATTAAAAGACAGGGCAAGAAGTTTTCCTATTGTTTCTTCATCGTCTTAATCAGCCGACCTATTCTGGACAAAACTTTTTCTTTGCCCAACAAAGTTACCACGTCAAATATTCCAGGACCAATGGTCTTTCCGGTTAAGGCCGCGCGCAGAGGATGTATTAACTCACCGGCCTTAATATCTAATTCATTTACCAAACCACGAAACGCCTCTTCTACTGTCTTGGTATCAAAAGAGGCCAAATTATTGAACCTTTCCTCCAGAAGGCTGAATTCTTTAGATAAATCTTTTTTAAGGATTATCTCTTTTGCTTCAGAACTTAAAACAATCTTTTTTACAAACAGAAAGTCTGCCCAATCCATAAAGTCTAAAAGAGTATTAATTCTGCCTTGAAATAATTTTACCGCATGGACTAACCAGGCTCGATCAAAATCAGGCTGAATATATTTTTTCTTTAACAATATCGGGATAAGCAAATCCGCCAGCCTCTCTGAGTCAGCCTGTCTGATATACTGGCTATTTATCCACTTAAATTTATCAATGTCAAAGCTGGCTGCGGTCTTATTGATATTCGCCAAGGAAAATTTCTTAATCGCCTCTTCTTTAGAAACGATTTCTTGATTTGTACCAGGAGACCAGCCTAAAAGTAACAGATAGTTTACTACTGCTTCAGGTAAAAACCCCTGTTTTCTATAATCACTAACCGCAGTGGCACCAGTTCGTTTAGAAAGTCTTCCCCCCTCTTTATTTAAGATTAAAGGGATGTGGGCAAATGCAGGTAAGGGTAGGCCCAGGGCTTCATAGAGGATAATCTGTTTTGGGGTATTTGAAATGTGGTCATCGCCCCGGATGACATGGCTAATTTCCATATCAGCATCATCAACCACGCAGGCAAAATTATAGGTGGGTGTGCCGTCGGATTTTATGAGCACCTGGTCTTTAATTAAAGAACTGTCGAATTGAATCTTTCCGTGGACAAAGTCGTTAATCTCAACCTGCCTGGGTTTAACCTTATAAATTATGGCGCCTTTATCAATATAGGCCTGGCTCTGTTCTAATAGTTTCTGGGCAGATTCTTTATATAAAGGAAATCTTTTGCTCTGATAATAAACCTCATCCCAATCCATGCCCAGCCATTTTAGGCTATCGAGGATCTCTTGAAGATACTCTTGTCTTGACCTCTTTTGATCCGTATCCTCAATTCGTAAAATAAACTTTCCATTTTGATTCTTGGCGAACAGCCAATTAAACAAAGCAGTACGCGAACCGCCGATATGTAAAAATCCGGTTGGGCTGGGAGCAAATCTAATCCTTACCATAAGAGACTCCCTTAGTTAACGCCTTTTTATTAATCGCGATGAGTGCCTCTTTCTTGGCGCTGGTTCCCATAATCTCAATAACCTGTAATATATCTTTAATGGCGGTAATTTTTTTTCTTGCTACATATGCACCCAAGGTCACCATATTAGCTACCTTGATATTACCCAGTCTTTCCGCAATCTCATTACAAGGCACTTTTATAACTTGTAGATTTTTATTTTTAATTTTGGTATGGCTTAGAGAACTATTCAGAATTAAAAGACCGCCTTTATTTTTTAAACGAGGTAAATATTTTCTTAGAGATGGTCCGTTCATGGCAATAAGGGTATCTGCGCAATCAATATAGGGCGAGGCAATTTCATCATCCGAGATAATTAACATACAATGGGCTGCACCACCCCGCACCTCTGCGCCATACGCAGGCAGCCAGGTTATAAATTTTCCGCCTTCCACTACTGCCTCTGCCAAAACCCTGGCCATGAGCATTATGCCTTGACCGCCGCTACCTGCAAAGATTATTCGTTCAGTCATTTTTTTATACACAGATAATCACAGATGAAAAGATACAGATTAGCACAGATAAATATCTGTGATCATCTGTTAAAACATACGTTTGACTTTTGATCTGTGCCCATCTGTGTTACTTTATTTGACCCTCCCCAACGGAAATACCTTCTGCATCGTCTCTTCAATCCAGCGCATCGCCTCAGCAGGACTCTTATCCCAGTATGTAGGACAACTGGATAAGACCTCGACCAGGGAAAAGCTTTTGTTTTCTATCTGACAAATAAAAGCCTCTTTTATGGCGGCCTTTGCTTCTTTAATCCTCTTAGCCGAAGTAATGGTAACGCGATTTAGATATTTTACCGACGGAAGCACTGCCAAGAGGTTCATTATATTTAAAGGATAACCTTCCTTATGGAAGTCCCTGCCGTCAGGAGTAGTAGCAGTCTTCTGTTCTAGAATAGTTGTAGGAGCCATCTGTCCTCCGGTCATGCCATAGACCGCATTATTGATGAATATACAGGTAACATTCTCTCCCCTATTGGCAGCATGTATGGTCTCGGCTGTGCCAATAGCAGCCAGGTCTCCGTCTCCCTGATAAGTAAAAACGATGTTTTGGGGCCGCACGCGTTTTATACCGGTTGCCACTGCCAGGGCCCGGCCATGCGCTGCCTCGCAACAGTCGAAATTCCAGTAATCATAAGCGATTACGGCACAACCCACTGGACAGATAGCGATAACCTTCTGGCGAATGTCCAACTCATCGATTACCTCGCAGATTAATCTATGTACAATCCCGTGACCGCAGCCCGGGCAATAATGAGTTTGTATATCACGTAAAGATTGGGGACGAGAGAATATCTTTTTCATTATCTTAAACCTTTTATTTTATTAATAATTTCTTCTTCAGTCGGTATCCCGCCGCCAGCCCGACCCAGAAATTCAACTTTACAATTCCCTAAATTACTCAATTTCACATCCTCAACCATCTGACCGTAGGACATCTCAACAACTAAGAATGCCTTTATATTTTTAGAAACCTTTCCCATTATATCGTTGGGAAAAGGCCAGAGGCTGATCGGACGGACTAGGCCTATCCTTTGGCCGTCTTGTCTTAATTTATTGACTACACTCCTGGCAATCCTTGCCATTGTACCGTAGGCTACTAAAACTATCTGGGCATCTTTAATAAAGAGTTCTTCCCAGCGCTGTTCATTTTTTTCTATCCGTCGATATTTTCTTTGAAACTCGAGATTGAGTTTTTCTAATCTTCCTTCGGCCAGATAAAGCGAACGAATGATCCGGGGGCGTCTATTTTTCGCACCAGTCAAAGCCCACGGCTTATTGTGGACTGTGGACTGCGGACTGTGGACGATAATCGGTTCCATCATCTGTCCCAGCATGCCGTCTCCTAAAATAATTACAGGATTGCGGTATTTATCTGCCAATTCAAAAGAAAGGCCCGCCAAATCAAATGCCTCCTGGACCGTTGATGGCGCCAGTACAATACTGTGATAGTCGCCGTGTCCGCCACCTTTTGTAGCCTGGAAATAGTCTGACTGACTGGGCGCGATGTTGCCTAGACCGGGACCGCCGCGCATAATATTTACGATAACCGCCGGCAATTCGCAACCAGCTAAATAAGAGATCCCTTCTTGTTTGAGACTAATTCCCGGACTTGAAGAGGTAGTTATGGCCCGGGCTCCTGTTACTGCCGCACCAAAGACCATGTTTATCGCAGCCAGTTCTGACTCCGCCTGAATAAACACCCCGTCTACTTGGGGCATGCGTCTTGCCATATACGCGGGGATTTCATTCTGGGGGGTTATGGGATAACCCGCATAAAAGCGGCAGCCTGCCTGTATGGCCGCTTCAGCAATCGCCTCATTCCCGGTGATTAAAATCTTTTTCTGGTTTCTGGTTACTGGTTTCTGGTTTCTTTTCATTTATACACTTCAATACACACATCCGGACAAACCAGGGCACAAAAACAACAGCCCATACATTTTTTTTCCAAATCTTTTTTAGGGATAGCTGGACGCACGCCCATTTTGTTCAAGACATCACTGACCCCTATTAAATTGCTCGGGCAGGAACTGATACAAAGTAGACAGCCTTTGCAACGCTGTCTGTTAATTTTAATCTTTGTCATGTATTATCTACAAAGAATATATTGCACAGATGATCGCAGATGCCCGCCACAAAAATTGGCGGGTCCGCCGAAGTAGTGTGGCGGAAAAAGAAACACCTGCCTACCGGCAGGCAGGAATGGTCACAGATAGTCCCGACGGTAATCTGTGATCATCTTGCGGCCTTTATCTGTGCTTCAACCGTAGGCTTCAGCCAAAGGCTGATCAGCCTCCGGCTGAGATCCGCCTTCGGCGGAAATCTGTGTAAAGCATTAAAACATTTTTTATCTAACAGAATGCTATTTAAAATTTTGCTGATGGCGAGCAGCCATAAACTGACTTTTAATCCTAACTGCTACAGCCTTGGGGCTGAGGCCATAAATATGTAGAAGGGTATCTCTATTGCCGTGGCTAATAAATTCATCCGCAAGACCTAGGATTTGTAACGCATTGATTTTTTCTCTCAATGTCTCTTCGCAAGATAGGGCTTCCAAGATACTGCTGCCAAATCCCGCGGCCAAAACAGAATCTTCTATAGTAAATATAAGATTGTTTTTGAAGAATAGTTGTCTGATTAAATCTATGTCCAGGGGCTTAACAAATCGGGCATCGATGACAGACATAGACAATCCCTCATCTTTAAAAAGAATTTCGGCTGCCTCCAGGGCCACATCTACCATACTGCCCAAGGCAATTATGGCAGTGTCAGTACCCTCTCTTAAAACATAGGCTTTGCCTAATTCTATTTTAGGATGCCTCTTTGCAAGGGATGCCGCTATTTGCTTGGGATATCTTATCGCTATCGGACCTTTATCATAGGTAAGGGCAAAATCCAGCATTTGCTCAAGCTCATCGGAGAAACTCGGCGCCATAATCACCAGATTCGGTATATGCCTTAGATACGCAATATCAAATAATCCGTGATGGGTCGGACCATCATCACCGACGAGACCCGCCCTGTCAATAGCTAAAACACAGTTTGTCTTCTGCAACGCAAGCTCTTCAATGATCTGGTCGTAGGCGCGCTGTAAAAAGGTGGAATATATCGCCACGACAGGCTTAAGGCCTTCCCGGCTCAAGCCCGCAGCGAGGCTCACTGCATGTTGTTCAGCAATGCCCACATCAAAAAATCTGTCCGGAAAGGCGTCCCTAAATTCGCATAATCCTGTGCCTTCAGCCATAGCCGCGCTAATCGCAACTATCCGCTCATCTTTCTTGGCTAACTCTACTAATCTCCGGCCAAAAACCGCTGAAGAACTTACTTTATTAACACTATCTTTTTTCTTAAAAACACCAGTCTTAATGTCAAAGGGGCCGGAACTATGAAAATCCACGGGATTTTTCTCGGCAAATTCATAGCCCTTGCCTTTTTTTGTAATGACGTGCAGTAAAAGCGGACCTCTCAGGTCGATAATATTTTTCAGCGTATGGATAAGTAATTCCAGGTTATGGCCGTCTAAGGGACCGAAATAACGAAAACCCAATTCCTCAAAGAAAATCCCCGGCACAATTAAGTTCTTGAGGCCTTCTTCGAAACGCCTGGCTGCTTCTTTGGCCAGTCTGCCTAAACGCGGGGCCTTTTTTGTATATATATCTAATTCCTCTGCAATCCGGGACCTGAGCCGATTGTAAATGGGTGCTGAGATTATTTTATTTAAATAAGTACTTAATGCACCTACGCTGGGAGAAATAGCCATCTCATTGGTATTTAAAATAACCAACATATCCTTCTTGAGATGCCCGGCATGATTTAAGCCCTCAAAACAGAGTCCCCCTGTTAATGAACCATCTCCGATAACTGCCACTACCTTATTTTTTTTATTATTTGTATCCCGTGCAATTACCTCGCCCAGCGCCAATGAAACTGCCGTGGAACTATGGCCTGTGCTAAACGGGTCATAGACAGATTCATCTTTATTAGGGAAGCCGCTGATGCCTTTAAATTGTCGCAGGGTTTGAAAGTTCTTATTTCTTCCGGTAAGGATTTTATGCGCATAGGCTTGATGGCCTACATCCCAGATCAGTATGTCTTGGGGGGTATTTAGGCAATAATGTAGTGCTATTGCTAATTCTACTGCGCCGAGGCTAGAGGCGAGATGTCCGCCAGTAGAAGAGACAACTTCGATAATTCTTTCCCTAACCTCTTGGGACAATAATTCCAGTTGCTTTGTGTTGAGATTTTTTAAATCGTTAGGATAATTTATTTTCTCAAGTAACATGTAACGTTTATATCTATTCTTGCTTCATTAATCTCTGGACTATGGCATCGACCCTGGCCTCGTCCTTCTTGGCAAGATTAGTAAATTCAACACCCGTATCAAAGGAAATATGCTTGGGTTCTTGGGAGGTAGTACGCTTTACTACCCAGACAATTGTGCCGTCGCATTCAATTAAGGGGCCGGAGTCTTTTAGGTCCATCTTTAGTTCTACTGCCTCAAAGAGTTCTAATTTCTTTTCTATTGCTACGGCAATGCCGCCGCAACTGATATTTTCTGTCTGGGTCAAAAATTCCTGGTGACTTCTTTGCTTACTGTGGGCTAAAAAATCTATATGGCTTTTTTTCTTGCATACCCTGATGTAACAAGGGTAATTAACTCGAGGAAACCTGCGTCTATTTATTCCATCCCACATATTTGACCTCCTTCAATGAGCAGATAACTTACGGAGCGCAAGCGAACGTAAGTTATAGCGAAGCGTCTGCGAATTAAATCCCCCACCACTTTTTGAAAATGCCTTTTAAGATAAAATCAAGGGCATATCTCGCTATCCACCACATATCTATGAATCCAGTACTTCTACAAAAAGTGGTGGGGGATCAAATTCAGACAAATAATTTATGTCGCTCTACAGGCTCCATAAATTATGTCTTCATTTAACTTAACTTTTCCCGTATTCTTTCTATTGAAAGTGCCTTGCCTGTCTTTGCATCTATTTCTATAACAACAGCATGCAGTTGCAGGTCGCCTTCAGCTAATTCAAAACGCGTCGGCATGCCTGTTAAGAATCTTTCGATAATCTCTTCTTTGCGCCGGCCAATCACTGAATCACATGGTCCGGTCATACCCACATCAGTAATATATGCGCTACCTTTGGGGAGAATCTTTTCGTCGGCTGTCTGGATATGGGTATGAGTTCCCAAAACAGCAGAAACCTCTCCGTCGAGAAAATAACCCAAGGCGATCTTTTCACTAGTTGCCTCGGCATGAATATCCACAATAATAACCGCTGTTTCTTTCTTTAAGTCCTGGATAATTTCCTTTGCCGTACGGAAAGGGCATTCTATTGCTTGCATAAATACCCTGCCCTGCAGGTTAACCAGACCTAATTTTAACTCGCCTTTTTGTATAATACAATGGCCTTTTCCGGGTGAGCCTTTGGCAAGATTAGCGGGCCTTAAAAGGCCCGGGGTTATATCAATGATATCCAGGACCTCGCGTCTTTTCCAGATATGGTCACCGCTGGTAATTCCGTCGATACCCAACTCGAATAATTCACTGATTACCTTCGGGGTAAGGCCAGAGCCGCCCGCGGCATTCTCGGCATTGGCAATTACTAAATCAATCCTATGCTGTTTTTTTATCTTGGGCAGAAGCCCTCTAATCGTATCCCTGCCGGGCTTGCCTACTATGTCACCAATGAATAATACTTTCATTGTTAAATTGTTATATTGTTAAACTGCTTTATTGATTTTAACCATTTAACAGTTTAGCAATTTAGCAGTTTAGCAGTTCTATTTAGCGTATTCAATTGCTCGTTTCTCTCTAATTACAGTAACCTTTATTTGGCCAGGGTATTCCATGCCCTCTTCGATTTTCTTACGGATATCCCGCGCCAGGATCTCTGCCTCGCTGTCTGTGATTTTATCCGGCTGAACAATCACGCGGATCTCCCTGCCCGCCTGAATCGCGTAAGACTTATCTACGCCTTTAAAGAAATTAGCAATGGACTCTAATTTCTCCAGGCGCTTTATGTAAATCTCGAGGGTTTCACGTCTTGCCCCAGGCCGAGCCGCGCTGATGGCGTCTGCAGCAGCCGCCAAAACCGCATAGAAGGATTTTATCTCAACCTCCTCATGATGCGCCTCAATGGCATGGATTACTTCCGCAGGTTCTCCAAATTTCTTTGCCAGTTCCGCGCCGATGCGGCCGTGCGTGCCTTCCACCTCCTGGTCAACAGCCTTTCCGATATCATGCAAGAGCCCAATGCGCCTGGATAATTTAAAGTCCGCGCCTAATTCTGAGGCCATTACGCCCATTAGATACGCGACCTCCTTAGAATGTTGCAGGGCATTCTGTCCGAAACTGGTGCGGTATTTTAACCTGCCCAGGAGCTTGATTAATTCAGGATGCAGGTTATGGATACCTATGTCAAAGCAGGCTTTTTCTCCCTCCTCGCGGAGCTTCTCCTGCATCTCTCTCTTGGTCTTTTCCACTATCTCCTCAATCCTGCCGGGATGGATCCTGCCGTCGCTAATCAATTTCTCCAAGGATAGACGGGCGATTTCTCTGCGAATCATATCAAAGCCAGAAAGCGTAACCGCCTCGGGGGTATCGTCGATAACTACGTCAATACCGGTGGCCATTTCAAGGGCGCGGATATTTCTGCCTTCTCGACCGATGATACGGCCTTTCATCTCGTCATTGGGTAGATTCACCACGCTCACCGTAGATTCTACAGTATGCTCGGCTGCGCAACGTTGAATTGCCAGGCTGATAATCTCTTTTGACTTTTTGTCGGCAATCTCTTTTAACTCATCATCAATCCTCTTGATTAAGACTGCCTTCTCATTTTTTAATTCCTCTTCTATGCGTGATAATAATAGGGTCTTGGCTTCTTCGGGAGAGAGATTCGAGATCTTCTGTAACCTTTCTTTCTCTTCAACCAAGAGGGTATTCAGCTGCGCCTCCTTGGTTTTTAAAGAATTCTCTAAATTAGCAATCGCAGAATGCCGAGATTCTATCTCTTTTTCTTTCCTCTCTAACAAACCGAGGCGCCGCTCAATATTCTCCTCTTTTTGTATAAGCCTTCTTTCAGAATTAATTAACTCTTGCCGCCTATCTTTGGTCTCTTTCTCAAAGTCTATACGCAGTTTGTAAAGCAGGTCCTTTGCCTCAAGGTCTGTTTCTTTACGCCTCTCTTGGGCCTCTTTCTTTGCCACCTCGATAATCTGCTTGGCAGATGCCTTTGCGCTGGTTAGTTTTTTCTCTTCCGCATACTTACTCAAGATGTAGCCCAGAAACATCAGAAACGCACCGGCTAAAACAAAAATCAAAATATTTAATATACTTAAATTTTCAAACATAATGCATACCTCCTGACATTAGCCTTTATTATAAATTTATTGGTAAATCAAAGATGTAAAATTAATTTTTAGATTTAGTATTACGCAGACAATACTTTTTTGACGGGAATGTCACAAGAGGATTGAGGAATACGCTTGGAAACCTGAAAGTCAAAGGCAAGCCCGATGGTAGGAATTTTTTTTGGCAACCTTTTTAAAAAGCGGTCGTAATAACCTTTTCCGCGACCCAGGCGATTGCCTGTTTTATCAAAGGCAATACCCGGGATAATTGCCAATTCTATTCTTTTTAAGGGCACCTTTTTACATACAGAGCATTGGGGCTGCTTAATCCCGTAAGGACCTGGTTCTGTATGGATTTCTAGATTTGAAATCAAAAAAGGTAAGAGCGCCTTTGTCTTTCTGATAATCACTGGTAATGCTATCTGCTTACCTAATGCGATTGCCTCTTCAATCATTCTTCTTGTTTCTACCTCACCGTCAAACGCCAGATAAAAAAGAATTACTCTGGCGCGTTTAAATTCGGAAAGTCTAAACAATCTCTCCTTAATCAAAAGACTTTTTTTGTTTCTATGTACCTCCTTTTGAGTTCTTAGTTTCTTTAAAATTTTAACTCGCAAGAGTTGTTTTGTCAACACCTTCCCTCGCTTCGTTCGGGATTGGTTAAATGGTAATTAGTGATTGGTTAAATTTATTCGACTATTTAACTATTTAACCTTTTAACCAATTAACTAGATTCTGATTTCTTGCCCTCGCCTTGTTTCTTTTTATAGTCCTCAATCGCTGCCTTTAAGGCCTCTTCTGCCAGGACAGAGCAGTGCATCTTTATCGCAGGCAAGCCTCCCAGTGCTGCTGCCACTGCCTTATTGGAAATAGTCAGCGCCTCTTCTATGGTTTTTCCTTTGACCAATTCTGTGACCATGGAACTGGTAGCAATAGCGGCTCCACAGTTATGGACGGCAAATCCTTTTACTAAGTAAGAATTTGGTTCATTATAAACCTGAAAATTATAAACAGGCCCTCTAAAATTTTTTGTATTAATCTTCTTTATGGGAACAAGAAAATATTTACCATTATAGTGGACAAATTTATGAATTCTACTAAGTTTAAAAGATATAAGAAATTGTATAGAATTTTTAAGTTTTCTGCCATCGATATAACAGTTTGTTTTAAATATCTGTCTTATCGAAGCAAATATCCCGCCTCTTGCAAGCATCTCTTGCATTTGGATAGCTAAAGATTCTGAAGTAGTAATAATACGGTATGTGTCACTATTATGAGGTCTTCGTCTATAAACATCACTATCGCCACATAAATATGTCTCAATCATCTCCCAAAGTTTTGAAAATGGTAATAGCAGAATGTCTTCAGATAATGATTTATTTCTCGCTATCTTCTTACAATGATGCGTTAAAAATTTTACTAACTTCCTAGAACAAATGTATACCTCTGCTACATTATCTCTAATCCTAATCTTGGGCTCTTTACCTACAATCTTATATAGGAGACCCTTGACCTCTTCTATCAACATCTTTTCTTTCTTATTAAATGCAAAAGCGACTACACCCCCTTGTGCACAGATATAACCTTCTGATAAATAGTAACCCATTAATCTCATAATTTCTTTTGTGAATAAACTATTGTCCTTAATTTCTCGATTAACATTAAATACAAGGTAATCGCCTTCTTGTAACTGGTTTGCCTTTACAAAATCAGGATGGCATGAAAAAAGATTGTTTTCTTTAACTTGTAACCACCTACATTTTGAACTAGTGAGCCTGCCTGCCTTTATCCATTCTCTTTTAACACAGTATATGGGATGTTCTGACGTAACGCTAAAAGAATTAAACGGAGAAACAAAAGGCAAAATTTTAATTAATTTGCCAAAATAATCTCTTGCGTAAAGTTCGGCTACAGAAGCCTTTTTACCCTCGCTATTTATAACCATTGTCCCTTTACAAACATCTTGAATTGGTTGCCAGCCGCCTTTACTTAATACTACCTTCTCATTTGCAGGTAGACATCCGAACGTCTTAAACTTAGTATCGACAATTCTGTTATCTTTAACCTTGATATACAATCTTAAAATGTCGCCACAGACGGGATTCCCCACATTACCGATACCGTCCGCGTCGGGGATTTCACCCACATTCCTGGGATTCAAAAAGTGGTCCATCACTTCTTTAGAATAATTCTCAGGCATTTTTAGGCTCCGCTACAATAATATTTCTGGGTTTTACCATCTTAGAATAATCTTTAGGGGCATTGATTTTACGCATTAAATCGAGTTTACCCTTTTTTTCTAATTCTTTAAAGATCAAGACCCAGGCGCAATCACGATCTTTATCTATCTCGCACTTTCCTTTGTTTTGCCCGCCGCAAGGACCATTTAAGATGCCTTTAGAACAGAGGGTAATCGGGCAAATCCCGCCGGTTATCTCCAGGACGCATTCACCGCAGGCAGAACAGCGCTCTACGAATGCCCCTTCTGAATTAATAATTGCACCGAAAAGCGTATCGCATCCTGGTAAAATACTTAAGCCTAATCGGTCATTTTCTTTTATAGACTGTACTCCAGAACCGCAAGCCAGAACCAATATCGCCTCTGCCTCAGATAGAGCAGATCTATTCTTGGCCATAGCTATCTTAATTTGACTGGCTACACAGGTGGTCTCGGGAATAAAAAATCCCCTGATTTCCTTGCCTTCTTTTTCCAATAACTGCTTCATGGCCAAAACTTCGGGCTCTCCGCCAGTCTTACAGGTAGCTGCGCAATCTCCGCAGCCCACTAAAAAAATTTTCTTATAGGGTGCCAGCATCCTAATGATTTCTTCTTTCGATTTTTGTTTTGTCGCTATCATTTCCCCTCACTTCGTTCGGGAGAAACCAGATACCAGTTTACAGTAACCAGATTAAATTAAATTTTTCTGGTTTCTGTGCTCTGGTTTCTGGTTACTATTATACAACTGATTTAGTCTTTCTTTTATTCTTTTTTCAAATCCTATCTCTGTGGGCTCATAGTATTTTACTTTTTTGCGGGTATATTTCTGTTTTACAAAATGTCCCGCAAATTCATGGGCATATTTATAGCCTTTGCCATGGCCGAGGAGTTCTGCCCCCGGATAAGAGGCATCCTTAAGATGTGTGGGGACTTCCTGTGTCTTATGAGACTCTATGTCATGGGTTGCCTTTTCTATACCTAAATATGCAGCGTTTGACTTAGGTGCACAAGCCACATAGACCGCTGCCTGGGCCAAAGGAATTCTCGCCTCGGGTAAACCCACAAATTCGGATATCTGTAAGGCTGCATTTGCCAAGACCACTGCCAAGGGGTCGGCATTGCCCACGTCTTCACTGGCAGCAATACAAATCCGACGGGCAATAAATCTGGGGTCTTCCCCAGCATAAAGCATCTTGGCCAGCCAATATAAAGTAGCATCAGGGTCAGAGCCGCGCATAGATTTTATAAATGCTGAGGCAGTATCATAATGTCCGTCCTCATCATGGTCATAGACCACTACCTTTTTCTGGATGGACTCCTGGGCTACCTCTAAATCAAAATGAATAAGGCCGTCTTTTTTCTTGGGGGTGGTGATTATTCCTAATTCCAAGGCATTCAGAGCCCGACGTGCATCTCCGTCTGAGATGCGGCTCAAAAATTCAAGTGAGCCGTTTTCTATCTTCGCAGGTATTTTGCCTAATCCCCTTTCTTTGTCAGAAAGAGCGCGCTCTAAAATAGTTAATATCTCTTTTTCTTTAAGGGGCTTTAATTCAAATACCAGGGACCGAGATAAAAGCGCAGAGACCAGAGAAAAAAATGGATTGTGCACGGTAGCGCCGATAAGAATAATGTTTGCTTTTTCTACATCGGGGTTTAAGACATCCTGCTGGGCCTTGTTAAAACGATGAATCTCGTCGATAAAAAGGATGGTCTTTTTGCCGGCATTAACCTTTCGGTTCTTGGCGCTGGCAATGATCTTGCGTAATTCCTCGACGTTAGAAGTAACCGCATTTATCGACTCAAAGAAAGAGCCGGTCTTATTGGCAATGCAATAGGCCAAAGAGGTCTTACCTGTGCCAGGCGGACCATAAAGTATTAAGGAACTAAGTCTGTCTGCCTCAATTGCCCGCCTGAGGAGTTTGTCTTTACCTAAGATATGGTCTTGACCGACGAATTCCTCTAATGTCAGCGGCCGCATGCGCACAGCCAAAGGTAGATCCTTCTGCGTCTTTTGCTTCTTCTGGAATAAATCTAAATTTTCTTCTGAACTAATCTGAGTTTTCATTTTTAATGAGCAGACAATTTATGGAGCACGAGCGACATAAATTGTAGGACGAAGTCCGTCTGCGAATTACACCCCCCACCACTTTTTGTAGAAGTACTGGATTCATAGATATGTGGTGGATAGCGAGATGTGCCCTTGATTTTATCTTAAAAGGCATTTTTAAAAAGTGGTGGGGGGTCAAATTCAGCCAACAAACTTATGTTCGCTATCGCTCCATAAGTTTGGGCTTTATTTGAATAAAAAATCCCCGCAACGTGCCGTCGGAGGGATGGCAAGAACCCGTTTGGTTCAAGTGGGTACCTCTTGATTCACCCACGGGTGAATACAAAGTTAGGTTCCCTTCAATTTACTGTTGGCTCAATACACATCGATCTACCGACGCACACGGCAGGGATTTAAATCTGATGTTAGTATAGCATAACTTAAAATTAAAATCAAGCATAATTAGTCTACTTCTTTCTTAGAAAAAACCCTGTAAAAACAAAAAATAGTCAGGCCAATAATAAAACCCCAAGATAAAATTAAAAATATCCACCCACCTATATTCATAATACGTTATCTAAAAAATAATAATTGTTTAATAACAATATCGGTTTTGTTTTATGTTAAATGCGTATATCAGAATACCAGGGTATCAGAAGGCAGATGATCAGGATATTAGAGTATCAGATTAAATGAGTTTGCCTGATTTCCTGATTCTCTGATATTCTCCCTACTGATATTCTGATACACTGATATGCGCTTTTAAAGAATGTTATCAATCCAAGTCAGATTTGCGGGAATCTGCGTTAAAAAAATAATTTTTCTTAGAAGTATCACGATATCTCTTCCTTCAATTTCTTATATCGTATCTTCCAAGCAGAGCGCACCAGAAAAGCCAAGATAATAAAGAGAACCACTAGGCCCAGGCGCGTGGCTAAGATATAAATGCGGGATTCGGCTGAAACCGCCTTCATCATTATTGTGGGTAAGCCCTGTTGAAAGAACCAAAATCCCAGGATTAATAATAAAAATAACGGCGTGATATATTTGATAATAAATTTATAAATCCTCGGTACATTCATATCCGCGCCGTGATGGATTTCTTTCCAGGCATTCTCCATGCCAAAGACCCAGGCAAATAATATCGCCTCAACTGTCGCAAATAAAACCAAGAAAAACGTCCCACCCCAGAAGTCTAGTTCATCGACCACGCCGTGCCCTAAGAAAAATATGGCAGGTTGACACAAGACGAAGGTCACCAACATAAAGATTAAAACTGCCTTTTTGCGATTGATATCAAATTCATCCTCTAAAAAAGCAACTGCTGGCTGCGCTAAAGAAACCGAAGAGGTAATCCCTGCCAAAAACAAAAGGAAAAACCAGGTAAAACCAAATATTGCTGCTAAAGGAATCTTAGTCAAAACTAGGGGCATAGTCACAAAACCTAAATTAAAAATCCCTGCCTTGGCAATAGTCTGTATATCTTGAGGTCCAAAAAAGACAAAGGCGGCAGGGATAACAATACTGCCGCCTAAGATTACTTCGGCCAATTCATTGGTTGAGACAGCAGATAAGCCTGATAAAACCACATCATCTCCTTTAGATAAGTAACTGGCATAGGTTAAAATTACGCCAATCCCTACGGAAAGAGTAAAAAAGATTTGACCGGCTGCTGCCAGCCAAACACGAGAATTGCGCAGAGCAGAAAAGTCTGGATTCCACAAAAATCCCAGGCCGCTATTCAAATTCCATGCAGGTTTTAATGAATCAGGTGTACCCAAGGTTAAAACCCTAATCATAAGCATTATGCCAAAGATAAACAAAAGGGGCATGGCCCATTTGCACAGCCGCTCAATTCCGCCTTTTATCCCATAATAGATAACCGAGATATTTAAGACAAAGGTGATCAAGAAAAAAATATAGGCAGGTTTTAACGAACTAAAGAATTGATTTTTCTCTAATCCTTGATATGCGGATAAGAAACTTTTCATCGAGGCCTGGTCAACTGCCTGGCTATATTTTCCCGTCAGCGCAAAAAAACTATAGGCCAGGGTCCAGGACTCTATATAGGTATAATAGATAAAGATTACTAATGGCCCGAAGATACCGATGATGCCAAAATATTTGATAAAGCGGTTCTTTTCCCAGATAGTATGAAATATCCCCGGTGCAGTGCCGTGTTCAAAACCTCCGCCGTAACGACCCAGGGTCCATTCAATCCACATTAAAGGAATGCCCAGAAGGAACAAGGAGATAAAATACGGAATCATAAAGGCCCCGCCCCCATTCTGAGCAACCTGACCGGGAAATCTTAAGAAATTCCCCAGGCCAACCGCAGAACCGGCAACCGCCATGATAATGCCTATCCTTGAACCCCAAGATTCGCGCTTCTTAATAGCCATAAATATTTTAAATAATCAATTTCTTCGGTCTAAAGACCGGAGTTTGTTTGAAATTGATACTGAGCGGCCATTGTTCATCCCCGGCCTAAAGGCCGAGGTTTTCTGGCCGCGAATGTATAAAAATAAGGCCGGGCGAAAAGAAATTATGATAAATAAACCCAGCCTTATTTCTAACCGCGGTTATCCACGCTTATCCGCGCTTGAATATACGCCCAAGACAATATTTTACCAGAAGAATTACCCCTAATGCAAGAACAAACCACACTACAATTCCGATCAATGTTGGAATAGCTTTGATGGTACCGGCGAAAAACTTTACCGCATTGATCTTAGCTGTTAAGATGCTTTCTCTGATAAATCGCCTGCTCTCCTTTAAGACCTTTCCAGAGATTATTGGCTCAGAGAAATTTAAATTGACGGTGGTAAAAGAGACGGAATTATTGAGATATTCAACCTTATTCTTTAAGTCTTCGATGCGCTGCCTGATAGGCGTAAGTTCTGATTCCAGACGAATGGCCTCAGGCACAGTAACTTGTCGTTTCTGCATTGCCTCTAATACCTTATTGTAGACAATCAAGGTAGTATCTAATTGAGTCTTTAAATTTGCGTATTCTTGACTGACATCCTTACTGTTAGATGACATATTCTCAACTTTCCCTAGACTACTGAGTTTATCCAGGGCAGTTAAGAATTTGTCCTTGGGGATACGCATGGTAATGGAACCAGATTGCCGGCCTTCATTATCTTTATAAAAATTAGAGGCAGCCAAATACCCCCCTAATTCCTGACAGATACTTGAGGCCTTTTTATAAGTCTCATTGCCATCGTCTACCTCTAAGCGAATATCAGCAGTGCGAATAACCTTTTCTCCTTCGCCGGTTGCCGGTATAATCGGTTGAACCACAATTACTGTTCCTTCGGTTGAGGGTGTTTCTAGGCTGGGCAGAGGTGTTACCTTTGCCATAGGCATAGAACTTTCCTCTCGACTAAGCTGCTGACCTACTATATAAACATCATAATCTTTTTCGCCACCTATACCTTGACTCTCCATGGATTTCATTGGTCCATTCACACGCATAGCATAATTGTCGCCCAAATTATCTGAGGCAGAACGTAATCTACCCTGTAAACCACGTCTTACATAAGTCTGCATAAACATAAAAGCAACGACTAAAATTGCTGCTATCACACCTGACGGGATTAAATTAATTAAAGTTCTCTTTTTCATTTTAACCTCACTCCTCTCGAGTTCCCCGAGCACAATCTTATTCTTCAGAGTACTATCAAACTCAGGGCCAAGGCTAGGAACCTGCCATGTCTTTAGTTTCTCGGAAAGCAGTTTTAATCTGGATAATTCTTGACTGCAACTAGTGCAACTCTTAAGATGCTCTTCAACCTCAAGCCTTTGTTTCGGCGAGAGTTGATTATCAAGGTAACTGCTTAATTCTTTTAACACATGGCCTTTATTCATATTAAGGTCTCCTGACTTCCTCTAAATAAGGAAGGAGTTTATCTCTTAGGTTCATCCTGGCTCTATGGATTAAGGTCTTGACCGTACCCAGGGATTTGTTTAGAATTCTGGCTATTTCTCTATAGTCTAAATTTTGATACTCCCTTAAAATCAAGGCTTCTTTCTGGAGAAAGGGAAGGCCTTGGATGCAATCCTGTAACAGACCAGAAAACTCATTATTTATAACCACTTCTTGCGGAGAAGGATCAGGGCTGGCAAACTCTACTAACTCCTCTGGTGCATCATGTTTTCTTGGCCACATGCACAGCCATTTTTTCTGACGCAGCCGGCTAATACATAAATTATGCGCGATGCTAAATATCCAGGTAGAAAATTTACCAATTGGCCTGTAAGCACTTCGGTTTTCATGGACTCTTAAGAATACCTCTTGGGTTAAATCCTGGGCCTCAGCAGCATCTCGACTTAGGCGAAAGGCAAAATGGTAAATCGGATTTTTGTATCGTTTCAGAAGCTCATCCATAGCTGGTATGTCCCCTTTTTGATAATTTAGCATCAACTGTTCGTCTGTTAAATCCTGCATGGTTTGCGCCCTTTCCTTTCTCCACTATATTAAACGCAGGATGCCGGTAAAAGTTTCAATTTTTTTTATTATTTAACAGCCTTTCTTATTAAAATTGTATCACTGGTGCAAATAAAAATCTATAAATACCCCCCCCCTAAGGGTGCAGGCTATAACCTCTCATTAATGACCGCTGATATAAAACTTGGCTGATGCGGTTTTGAATCAGATATAAGTTATCTTGACAGGAAAATTTATCGATGATTTGAATATCCTTGCCTTTTAAAACATATTGAATATCAGTGACAGGTGAGTAGAAACTGTCGCCACACAAAAATTGTACTCTCTTCAATTGGTTTCTTGCCCTATCCAGGAGGCCTTTTTCTTTAAATTCAAGATATAACCTGATATTTGCCTCTGGCTCCAATGGATCGATAGAAAGAGCTTGTCTTAAGTCCTTTATAGATTCATCTATTTTATTTTGTTTTTCAAAAATAAGCGACTTTAAGAGGTAAGATTCTTTTATATCAGGGGATTTAAGAATAATCGGATCCAGGATATCGAGCGCTTCCTTGAATCTGTTAAGCTTAATATTCGTCCTGGCTAACGCCAGATTAATATATACATCCTGATTACGTAGTGCCGCCTTCTTGTAATAAGTTATTGCCTGATTAAAGTTTTGGCTATAGAAATACAAGTCCGCCAAAAATAAAGCATCGAACTTATCTGTTTTGGAAAGGCGTTCTAAGACTTTATTCGGAATACAACCGGCGCTATTAAAACCGATTTGCATACCCCTGATAATGCCGTTTAGAACTTCCTGGCCTAATTGTTCTTGCAAGGGGTTGTTTTCTAATTCTATAAAGGCCAAATCAATATAATGCGGTCCAAAAAATGAAAACGGATCCAGCCTCGTTGCCTTAGTCAGGGCCTCCTCTGCCAGCCCAAGATTGCCCTGCTGATAGTAAAGCCAAGCCAGATTATCATAAAAGGAGGCATCTAAGGGATTAGAAGAAATCGCCTTTTTATATTCAAAGATTGCCCTTTTGAGATTATCTTTGGCATATAAATCTGCCAGATGCGCCTGGTAAAGAGGATGCCTATCTAAACCAGAGGCCTTCTCAAGATAAACAACCGCCTCTTTTTCATTAGCCCCTTCGGCCAAAGCAATACCTTTTCTAAAAAATATACTGGCAACGAATGGCCTTAAGATAAAGCCCAGCCAAAAAATAAAAATAAATATGGCTATAAGCTTTGCCTTAAATGCACCAATTTTTTTAAAATAATAATAATTAAAATATAGGCCGCTAATTACCCCCAGGAATAACCAAAAAAATAGCCCTATTACAGGCGACCAAAGCGAATAATCAAATTGATTGTGGGCTAAGATTGCCACGAGGCCCGCCCCCAGGCCCAAGAGGATGTTTAACCTAAAATCTTGGTGATTAAGCCAGTTTTTCAGGTAAAAAAAGAGTCTAGATAGATTGAAAATTACTAAAACAAAAAAGACTAGCCCTAATATCCCGGACTCAACCAAATTTTGTAAAAATATGCTGTGGGTATGCATATGCCAGATGGGGCTGGATAAATATCTAAAATAAACAAAACCAAAATTACCCAGTCCAATCCCACGAGTACTGGACTGGAAAAAAATCTTAAGAGCTGCTTTGTAGGTGGCCAGTCTGGGTAATATCGTTTCCTGGATTATGCCTCCTAGATTAAAGAGACGTTCTTGTAATTGGTGGGTGAGCACTGTTCCTAAAACAAATATAGCCGTGATTAAAATCAAGATGATAAAGATATATATAAAATACTTTCTTTTATAATTAAAGACCAAGAAAAGTAAAGAGATAAAAAATGCCAATAAAGGTATCCGAGAATAGGTAAATACCAAATTAAAAATCCCCAAGATGACGAATATAGCTAAGATAGTTTTTGAGAAACCTTTTTTTAATCCTAAAAGTATGCTGATGGATAAAGGTAGTCCCAGGATTAAGAAAGAGGCCAATGTATTTGGGTTTTTAAAAAGCAACTGATACCTGAGCCCCAGGCCGTGAATCCCAAAGAGCCTTATGCCAGACATTATTGCCAGCGAACTAATGACTATTACGGCAGAATATCCCCCTAAACAATATAAAATTATGCTCTTGAGTCTATCCTTGGCATTGGTAAATGAGGCGATTAAAAAGAAGAATAGGCCGAAACAGACTAGTTTTACAGCCTCCTGTAGACTGCCATAGAAAAATGAAGCCAATGAGATTGAATAGATAGAGGCGATGAGATAACTGATGACAAAAATATTGAGGCGCGATAAATTATAAAGAAACCTTCCTTCCCAAAGATGTAATATAAAGGCGAAGGTAATGAGGGATTCCATAATAAATAAAGAGGGTCCTTCTTGGCTATTGAATAAGACGGGGCCGCAGATTAAGAGGACTGATAAAGATAATTTTAATAAGTACTCTTTAAGAGATGGGGCGCTCATTGGGGGGGAATATTATCTAATCTGGATTCCTAATGCATCTACCAGGCGCTTAATTATCCTTTTATGGACGACCTCGACTTCTTCGTCTCTGAGTGTGCGTTCGGATAATTGGTATTCTAATTGGAGGGTGAGCCCGCGCATTCCAGGCGGGATTTGACTGCCCAGATACTGGTCAAATAATCTGATATTAGTGATGTAGCCGGCTGCCTCTTCTTGAATAATCCCGGAGATATCTTGCTGGGATATAGTATCTGCGACCACCAGGCTCAAATCCCTTTTTATAGACGGGTAAGTTGAGTAGGCACGGTAACGCCTTTCTAGATTTACAAATCTAGCCAAGGCCTGTAATGAAACTTCTGCCAAGAAAACGTCTTTATTTTTTATGTCGTAATGAGATAAAGTTTGGGGGTCAATCTGGCCCATGAAACCGGCGCTTTTTTCTTCCTCGAGCCGCAAACAAGCAGACTTTCCTTTCACCAAAAATGGATAATCCGTCCTTTCAAAGCTAAGTCCTTCTATACCAAGATGCAAAAACAGATTTTCTATCAAGCCTTTTAAATCAAAAAAGGTTAAAGGGCTGGCCTTGCGCAACCAGTTATTAGCCGCCTGGCCGCTGATCAGAATCCCCAGGCTCAATTGTTCTCCGGGATAATCGCCTGAGGCGCTTTTTATATAGACGTTGCTGCACTCAAATACCTTGACCGAATCTAGGCGGTTGCTTAAATTCTTGGCCAGACATTGTAACAGGCCA
>Ga0315289_10001178_pt1 | contig 40934 bp, 33 predicted proteins | sample YL17G11_40_MG_FD_203452 | JGI IMG/M metagenome (GOLD analysis project Ga0315289, IMG submission 203452) | Sediment microbial communities from Yellowstone Lake, YNP, Wyoming, USA - YL17G11_40 | ecosystem: Environmental > Aquatic > Freshwater > Lake > Sediment | place: USA: Wyoming | collected... | reverse complement strand
CCGCCGACGTAAGGAGGCGGAGGTGCAATTGACCCACAACGGTACGCCTCCTTACGTCGGCGCCTACAGTCTGTCAGCGATCCAATCGGCGTGTGAAATATGCGGGCTAAAGGGTGGACACCAAGCGGTACCATCGAGATGCGCCCTGTGCGAATCCGTGGCGGAGTGGGGCGCACCTTGACGCCCGCACCGTAGTGGCGCGGGCGTCTCGCCTGCGACCGTCCCAGCGAGCGTTCCGCTCGCCAGAACCGCGCCTGTCCCGCCAAGTCGGGACTGATTCGGCAACCGAGACGGTTGCGGGACAATGGCAGCCGGGACGGCTGCCCCACTTCGTTGGTGGTACTTCCAAGATCGTCCGAACGGCTTCGGTCACAGCCAATTTCCTTGAACGAAGTTGGACGCCCCTTCAGATTGCGCGGGCTTATGACGGCTTTGCTCAAGTGGCTCGTGTGTGTGATGCTCGCGATGGCGGGGACGACTGTTTCCGCCCAAAGTTCCTCGAGCAAACTGGAGCGCGTGCAGTTTCTGGGCCGGGATTACATTCGGCTTAAAGACTGGGCCGGGGCCAACAAGTTCGATCTGACGTGGCTCAAGCGGGACAAGGTCGTGCGGCTCGCCAACCATTCGTTCACGCTGGTTTTCACCGGTGATTCCTGTGAGGTGGAGGTCAACGGAATCAAAGTCTGGCTCTCCTTTCCCGTGGCCGTCCGCGGCGGCAAAGCGTATGTGGCTTTGTTGGACATGCAAACCGCCATCATGCCCGTGGTTTTCCCGGCGAAAGGCTCAGGGAAAGTCGCGCTCGTCGCTTTGGATCCGGGTCATGGCGGCAAGGACAAAGGCTTTGGTGAGGGGTCACATCAGGAGAAAAACTACACGCTGCTTCTGGCCCAGGAATTGCGCGACCAACTCAACCGCGCCGGGATCAGGACCACGCTGACCCGCACGTCCGACGTGGCGGTGGCGCTGCCGGCGCGGACGGATTTGGCGAAGCGGCGCGGCGCAGACTTGTTCGTGAGTCTTCACTTCAACTCCGCCGGGCGCGGGAACGAGGAAGTGAAAGGCGTCGAAGTCTATTGCCTCACGCCAGCGGCGGCACATTCCACCAACGCGCGCGGCTTGGGCGACAGCGAGCGCGTGGCGGGCAACCGGCACAACGACAAGAGCGTGTTGCTTGCTTATCAACTGCAACACAAGCTGGTCAAAGACTTCGGCGCGGAAGACCGTGGCGTGCGCCGCGCCCGCTTCGAGGTCCTGCGCGCCGCCGCCATGCCGGCCGTGTTGATCGAGGCGGGTTTCCTTTCGCACCCGGTCGAGGGCCGCAAAATCCCTGACGCGGCTTATCGCCGGCGGCTGGCGCAGGCCATGACGGAGGCGTTGCTGGCTTACAAACGGTTGGTGGAGCAATGAGATTGAAGTTGTGGCTGACGTTGAATCGTTGAATTGTTATACCATTTACCACAGAAATTCGTTCTATTCGGAGGGGCGAGTTCCACGAGCCCTCAGTTTAGTTCCGTCAGGGCGTCGCAGCGCTCCGCCCTCCGAAACTACCGATTACCACACAGACTTAGTATTACATCGCAAGCCTCGTGCCGATTCAACGGTTCAATGATGCGACGATTCAACGATGTAACAGTTCAACGTTTCACGATCTAACGTGCCCATGAGCATCGTCACAAAATCCGGAGACAATGGGGCGACCAGCCTGATGTACAATCGGCGCGTGTCGAAATGCCACCCGCGCGTGGAGGCGTGCGGTTGCGTGGACGAACTCAACGCGGCGATTGGCCTGGCCCGGGCGACCGCGCAACATGATTTCGTGCGCGATAACCTTTTGGCCATCCAGAAGGACCTCGTGGTTTTGATGGGCGAACTGGCGACGACGGTGAAGGATTTGCCCCGCTACGCGCAGGATGGTTTCCTGCCGGCCACGCGGGAGATGACGGCCAAGCTGGACAGCCTCGTGGCGCAAATCGAGGGGCAGAACCTGTCTTTGGCGGGTTGGGCTACGCCCGGCGCAAACCTGCACTGCGCCGCGCTGGACGTGGCGCGCACGGTTTGTCGGCGCGCGGAACGGCGCGTCTGCGCCCTGGAGAAAGCCGGCCAGTTGAAGAACCCGGAAATCATCATCTACCTGAATCGCCTCGCGGACCTGCTCTGGCTGTTTGGACGCTGGGCCGAGGTGGATCCGGGGTCCGAGACGACAGAGCCAGGGTGAGCGCGGCCTATCCCTTTTTTCGATAAACCAGAAACAATTCGTCGCCAACCCGCTTGGCTGACTGCAATTCAAGTCGAGCAGCTTGGCTGAGTTTGAGGAAGCCTCGGCCGTCGGCGATGGTCGGTGCGTTGCGCCCGCCAAAGATTTTGGGGCAGATCGTCAGGTGAAGTTCGTCCACCAAGCCGGCCCGGAATAACGCAGCATTCAGTTCCCCGCCGCCTTCGCAGAGCAGCCGTTTGACGTTCCATTTCGCGCGCAGCCAGCGGAACGCCGCTCGGAAATTGATTTCAAGTCTGCCGCAGATTTTCACCGCGTCGGCCAGCGACTGCAGGCGCCGACGTGAGGAGGCGGAAGCCCGTTTCGTTGTGAGAATGATGATGGGCGAAAAGCGTTTCGTGAAAACGTGAGCTTTGGGATTGATCGTGCCCGAACCGCTGACGATGACACGCAGGTTGTATTTGGCCAGGCCACGTTTGAGCCGAAGCCGGCGGAACCTGGCCGAACCTGGCCCCATGTTGATCGGGGTCAGGTCCACGGTGCGCGCTCCCGCCATCACGGCGTCCGCCGTGGCGCGCAGTCCCAGCAGATGGCCGTGGTCGCGCCCGCTGCCGAAGGACGACACCGCCCGGTTTGCCGTCGCGATTTTGCCGTCCGCCGTCATGGCCACGTTGACGAACACAAACGGAAGATCGTCGAGGGTCGAGCGTCGAGCGTCGGGGGCTGAAACGGCGCGCTGGCGGCGAGGGCGTGAAGCTTTTGGACTTTGGGCTTTGGACTTTGGACTCATAGGATCAGCATGGCATCGCCGTAGCTGAAAAACCGGTAGCGTTCGCGGATGGCCTCGCGGTAGGCCGTGAGGATGAGTTCGCGCCCGCGGGTTTCGCCGGGCGCAACGAACGCGCTGACCAGCATGAGCAACGTGGAGCGGGGAAGGTGAAAGTTGGTCAGCAGGGCATCCGCGATTTTGAAAGGGCAGGGTGGGTAGATGAAAATGCGGGTTCGACCTGCGCCAGCCGCCAGCCGGCCGCCGTTCTGCGCCGCCACGCTTTCAAGGACGCGGACAGTCGTCGTGCCGACGGCGATAACCCGCCGCCCCGCCGCCTTTGCTTCGTTCACCGCCTGCGAGGTTTCTTCGTCGAGTTCGTAGTGTTCCTCGTGCAGCTTGTGCGCCGAGATGGTTTCGGTCTTGACGGGAGCGAACGTTCCAAGCCCCACGTGCAGTGTCACAAAACAAGTTTTTACTCCGCGCGCCCGGATTTCATTCAGCAGCGGTTCGGTGAAATGCAGACCCGCCGTCGGGGCGGCGATTGAGCCGGCGGATTTTGCAAAAACGGTCTGGTATCGCTCCTTGTCTTCCTTCCTGTCGCTCGCGTCCGCGCGAGTGAGGTAAGGCGGCAACGGGACTTCTCCCAGCCGCTCAAGCGCAAGGCGGATGTCGGCCGTGCCGGAGAAACACAGCCGGCGATGTCCCTCGTCATTTGTCTCGACAACCACCGCGCGAATTTCCATCGCGCCGCTGTTCGCGTCGTGGAAGGCGATTTGCGTTCCCACGCGCGCTCGTTTGCCGGGGCGCAGCATCACCCACCAGTCGTTGCAGGCATTTTCCTCCAGGAGCAACGCCTCACATCGTCCGCCGGAGCGCGCGTTGACGCCGCGCAGCCGCGCGGGGATCACTTGCGAGTTGTTCAACACCAGCATGTCCCCGGCGCGAAGAAAATCCGGCAATTCGCGAAATCGCCGGTGCTCAAGTCGCCGCGCGTCCCGATGGAAAACCAGGAGCCGCGAGTGGTCGCGCTCCGGCGCAGGACGCTGCGCAATCAAGTCCGGCGGCAGATCGTAATCGAAATCGGCGGTTCGCATGACGCGTGAATGCGGCGAGAGGCTGATTTCCACCACAGTGAAGAGAATCCGCTCAACTCGGAGTTGGAAAACATGAGGGCAGACGGGAGACCCGAAGGCTTTCGGGGACTACGCTGTCTGCCCGTATGATCCATACATCTGTTTCTACCCCGGCGGTTGCCGCCGCGCAACCAGCAAAACCACTGCTCAAACTGGCCCCTGGACGGCGAAATGGCTGCAGGGCGGAACCCGCGACGCGGTTGTGAATTTCACGCCAAGGCGCAAAGGCGCAGAGTTGCCAAACGGAATCAATAAGGAAACCAGAAAGGCAGGAGAAATTTTCTCTCACGGTTTCTTGGATTCGGCCAATGACCTTGCGTTGCTCAAGGTGGCGGGCAGGTTCGCGAGTTGGAGTTCAAGCTTCAGCTTGTCTGCGTGGAGGGCGGACACGCTGAAGCGTGAACTCCAACTCTGAGCGCGCGGGCGGCGCTGTCGGCGAGCGGGGCGTTGCCGGAGAACGTATCCGTGTTTTTGTAGCCGCGATCTTCAGATCGCGCGTGCGCGCAGCTTAAAAGCTGCGGCTGCAGAAATGTGTGCCGGAAGTTTCCGCCAAGCTCAAAGAGCCGAAGTCTTTGCAGACGCCACCACGAAGTTCGAGGCTTTGGTGAAGTCGGCGGATCAAGCCGCCATGCTCCAACTTGACCCGCTACTCGTTTTCCGACTTGGCTTCGCCGGCTGGCGATGGTGGCACATTCGCCGGGGCATCGGCGCTGGTTGTTGAATTTGTCGAAGTACTGCTTGCCGGTGTTTCCGCCTTTTTCTCCGCCAGAATCTGCGAGCGCTCTTTCAGCAACGTGTCGAGCGACCAACTGGGGACGAAATAAATCCATTTCGCGTACGCCTGTTCCTGCGCCAGTTTCTCCTCCAGCTTCTTCAGGTTCTCTTTGAATTCCTTGTCGAGCTTGTCTTTGTCCTCGGGCTTCTCGTCCTTGCCGGGCGCGCGCTCTTTCGCAGGGTTGGCAACGACGCTCACGATGAACGGGTAAGTGTCGTTTGTCTTCGTGCCGACTTTGAGCGTGTAAGCGAAGTTGTCGAACGTTTCCAAGTTGATGACTGTCGGCTTGTCGAGACCGGTCTGCTCTGCCCCGGTGCTGGCGGGAAACACGTCGTTGAAGCTCGGCGAATTGAGCGCGTAGTTGAGGCCGGAGACTTTTGCGGAGTCCAGTTTCTCGTCGGCTTTGGCGTCGGCGAGCTTCCAGTCGGCGCTCTCGGTGTCGCGCGTGACCCGCCACGAATTCGTCGCGACCGGGAACTCAACGGAAACAACTTTCGCCTTGCCGACCTTGAAGAAATCCTTGTTGAGCCACTGCTCGGGCTTTGGCTCGATCTGGGTGAGCGGATCCGAAACCAGCGCGACGCTCCGCGCGCCCGCGCCGACCATGACGTAGCGGCCATCGGGCCAGCCCGTGTCGCCGAAATCATCCATGCCCGACCGGCGTTCCGGCTTGCGCAGGTGCGGCTTGCCGAGCAGAAGTGATTTTAGCGCCTTGCCGTTTTCGTCCAAGAACTCAACCAGGGTGGCGGTGTTCGTGCCCGGCCCCGGCGGCAGCAATTGATACCGCCCCAGTTGCGTCGGTCCGACTTCCTCGCTTTGCACGGCCTTGAGGTCCGCGAGCTTGAGCAACAGGCTGCTGATCTCGCTGAAGTTCGCCGGGTAGTCGCTTCGCTCGCGCACTCGCCACGCGCCTTCCTTCTTCGCGAGGTGCAACTCATTCGTGCCCGACCTGATGACGATTTGTGCGACATCGTTCACTGGCAGGTCGCCGAGCAGCTTTTGCCCAAGTTGCTGACTGCGGGACTGCCACGAAGTTTTGTTCCGCTGGTACAACATCAGCCCGGCGACGCCCAGCACGGCCACCAGCATCAGAAGAATGGCAAACTGTTTCCGATTCATGTTGGCAGCGTCCTCATCAGTTCGATTTCGGAGGGCGGAGTTCTACGACGCCCTGATTGCGCTTGGGATTTGAGGGGATCGCGGCGCTCGCCCCTCCGAGCGCAGACTTTTGAAACCTGTTCTGTCGGTGTCCTCATTTGGCCGAGGTCTTCTTCCGTTTCACAATTGCGATCACGATGCCCGTTACCGTCACCGCGAGCGGCATGGCCAGGATGTTGATCCATTTGAGGCGCGTCTCCAGTGAGACGACTTCCTTGCGCAAATCCTTCTGCACCTGCTTGAGGCGCAGCTTGGTGTCGCGCTCGTCCTTGCGAAATTTTTCCAACGCGGCCCGCTGCTCCGGCGAGAGGATGAAGCGCTGGTCCTTGTCCGTCTTCTGCTGCTGCAATTCGTTCAACTTCCGCTGCGTGTCGGCGAGGCTGTCCTCCAACCGCTTGATCTCGGCCTGGAATTTCTGCTCCGCCTCGGCCTGCATCGCCCGCACCCGGGTGAAGGGCCGGCCCGTCTCCGCGCGACTGCGCACGGCGATCAGGTTGCTGTCGCCGGTCATCTGCTCGACGAGGTTTTGCGCCAGGCTCAAGTTGCCGTTCAGCACGGAAACGAGCTGGCCAAACGGGCTGTCGAATTTCCGCAAGGCGAAGTTGTCGTAAAGCATGTCCGCGTCGCCGAAGAGCACGACGGTGTTGGCCGCCTGACATTCCTTGAGCGAATCATCGGCCTTCTTTTCCTCCGGCTGCTTTTCGGCGTCTTTCTTTTCGGCATCCGGCTTCTCGTCCTTTTTGTCTTCGGGCTTGCCGTTCGTGAAAGCGGTCTTGAATTTGCCGGTGAGACGGATGGCGAGCTTGTAGTTCACGCCGGACGGCTTGAACTCCTTGATGATGCTTTCGCCCGACAGGTTGGCCAGGAAACCGTCCACCAACTGTGACTCTTTCGTGCTGTGCAGCAAAACGGTTTCCTTCAGCCCCGCGACCGGCACGCCCGTGAACGCGCCCGCCAACGGCATCCAGATGTTGTCAATCTGGCTGCTGGCCACGTCGTCCTTGTTGATGCCGTCCGCCATCACACCCAGCCATGCGGGCGCGTCCTGCGGCGCGCCGTTGGGGCCGCGCAGTTTCATCATGAAGTTGAGGTCGGCGACGACCTTTGGCTCGAACGTGTAACCCCAAGCCTTGAGCAGTTTCTCGAGGTTCGAACTGCTGCCGCCCATGTTGGCCAACATCCCACTCTGCCCGGCGCGGCTGTCGAGCACCGAAAACGGATCGAGGAAGGCGATCAGCTTGCCGCCGCGCAGCACGAACTGGTCAATCGCATATTGCGCCTTGTCGCTGATGTCCTTCGGATGAATGACCAGCAGCACCTTGATGTCGTCATCAATCTTGTCGGTCGTCAGGTCCACGCGCTTGACGTTGTAGTCGCCCCGCAACTCAGTGATGATCGTCCATTGCTCCATTCCTTGCTGCCTCATCTGCATCATCGGGTTGGCTGGCATGCCGAACACCGGCAGGCCGCTCATGACGCCGAGGGTGGGCTTCTCCGGCGTCACGACGCGTGAAACGGCACGAGTAAGATCATATTCGAGCAATCGTTCGCGGGTCGGTTGCAAAAACGGAATCGTCTCGCGCGCGTCCGCGAGGTTCACGGACAGGCCCAGGTAAAATCTGTCCGCGCCCGGCACAGTTTCGGGCTCCAGCCCGTCCAGCCGCGCGGAATCTTCGGCGTCCGAGTCTGGTTGCGGGTCGTATTTCTCGGTGATGAGGTTTTTGCCGGCGACCTGTTCGTATTCGGCCAGCAAGTCTTCGACCTTCCGCGCGTAATTTTTCAGGAAGACCGTCTCCGGCGTCGCCGTTTCGCTTTGGGTGCAGTAGAACCGGATTTTGACCGGCGTATCAAGCTTCTTGAGGATGGCTTTCGTGCCGGCGGACAGCGTGTAGGCTTTTTCTTGCGTCAGGTCAATGCGCGCCGGCACCGCGCCCGTGATGACGTTCAACGCGACCAGCAGGCCGAGCATCAACATGATGCCCAGGCCCGAAAACAGGATGGTTTCAAATGACTTCTTTTGCATGGCTCGGGCCTCTCTTCAACCCAAGGATACCGCAGCGCCCAGCGTAGCGGGATGCCTTTCATTAGCACCCCGCTTCAGCGGGGTGACACCGAGATGGCCAAGGCCAGGAACCGCTTCAGCGGTTTGGCCCAAAGACGTAAAACCGCTAAAGCGGTTCATCCAAATTCCGTGCTGGCAATCACCCCGCTGAAGCGGGGTGTTAATGAGAATCGAATTCATGGTCTGTTCGCAGCTTTGGAACCGATTGCACCTTACGCGCGGTGCGTGCGCAGAATCACGCTCGTCGTGAACAACGAAAACCCGATCACCGACAGAAAGAAGATGATGTCGCGCGAATCCGCCACGCCGCGTTGGAACCCTTCGAAATGCGTGATGACGCTGAACGAGGTGACCAGTTCGACCAGCCACCGCCACGCGCCCGAACTGCCGATCTGCTCCAGCAGGTTGATCGCCGGCGGGAAACCGCACAGGATCAGGAACAGGCACGCCACCAGCGCGATGATGAAGCTGACCACCTGGCTGCGCGTCATGGCCGACGTGATGCAACTCACGGCCAGATACGCCCCCGCCATCAGCCAGCTTCCGAGATAACCGCTGAGAATCACGCCGTTCTCCGGGCTGCCGAGATAGTTGACCGTGATCCAAATGGGAAACGTCAGGCCCAAGGCCAAAGCCAGAAACAGCCATGACGCGAGGAACTTCCCGAGAATCGCCTGCCACGGCGTGATGGGCATCGTCAGCAGCAACTCGAGCGTGCCGGCGCGGCGCTCGTCGGCCCACAACCGCATCCCGACCGCCGGCACCAGGAACAGGTAAAACCACGGATGCCAGTCGAAGAAGGGCCGCGTCAGCGAAGCGTCGCCCCGCTCGAAGAACGCACCCACGAAAAACGTGAAGAATCCGTTCAGCAGCAGGAAAATCACGATGAACACATAGGCGAGCGGTGACGTGAAATACGCCGCCAACTCCCGTTTCGCAATCGTCCAGATGTGCCGCAAAGCCGTGTTCATGCGCACTGTCCTCGCATAAAGTCTCTTTCAAAACTGTAGGAGACGACGTGAGGAGTCTCTAATTGTCCCGGAGTTAGCCCGCATATTTCACACGCCGATTGGATCGCTGACAGACTGTAGGCGCCGACGTAAGGAGGCGTACCGTTGCGGGTCAATTGCGCCGCCGCCTCCTTACGTCGGCGGCTACGAAGTTTGTGAAATATGCGGGCTAGCGCGTGTTTGGGAAATTGGGTTTGGTGTCCCGGCTTTAGCCGGTTTGAGCCCGAAAACCGAAGTTGTGCCGAATCGGAGTTCGGCGCTCCGTTCAACTTCAATTTTCGGTTTGAGACGAACATGCTAAAGCATGCGCACCAAACAAGGACACGCTAAAGCGTGGACACCAAACAGCGAGGCCTTTGCCGTAACTCCACAAAACAGTTTTCCAGACACGCTCTTGCATGGCAGGAATCGTTTGACGGGTTATAGCCTGATTGACCACCTTGCTATGTCTCTTTCGCGCTTTGCGCGAGTGACAAAACCATACGCACGGTGGACAAGAAAAACAAAGTCCTGTTGCTCGGCTTGGGCAACGACATCCTCAGCGACGACGCCATCGGACTGCACGTCGCGCGCGAAGTGCGCCGCCGCCTTTGCGGCATTGAGGGCGTCGAAGTCCGCGAGACCTGCGAGATGGGCGTGGCGCTGCTCGACCACATCACGGGCTTCGAAGATTTGGTGTTGGTGGACGCCATCCAGACGGGCAGGTCGCCGCCGGGCTTCCTGCACGAATTCGACGGAGGCGGCCTGAAACTGTTGCCTGCGGTGTCGCCGCATTTCCTCGGCGTGGGTGAGACGTTGGCGCTGGGCCGCAAGTTGGGAATGGAAATGCCGAGCCGGGTGAAGATTTTCGCCATCGAAGTCGAAGACCCATTCACCGTCAGCACGCAAATGACGCCGGCCTTGCAGCGCGCAATGCCCACGCTGGTGGAGCGCGTGGCGGCTGCCGTTTTGGGCATTGCTGCCAAGCAGAGCGTGAAATGATGTCCGCTGCGCCGCAACGCCTGCGCTTGAAGACCACCGTTCGCGGCGCGGTCCAGGGCGTCGGCTTCCGCCCGTTTGTCTATCGGCTGGCGACGGAACTGAGTTTGGCCGGTTGGGTCAACAATTCCTCGCAAGGCGTGTTCATCGAAGTCGAAGGGCTGCGTCCGGACTTGGAACAATTCCTCCTTCGCCTGGAGTCGGAGAAACCGCCGCGCAGTTTCATCCAAAGTCTGGAATCGTCGTGGCTCGATCCCGTTGGCTACGCCGGCTTTGCGATCCGCGAAAGCGAATCCGCCGGCGACAAAACTGCGCTCGTCCTGCCTGACATTGCCACCTGTCCCGACTGCCTGCGGGAAATCTTCGACCCTGCCAACCGCCGCTATCGCTACCCGTTCACCAACTGCACAAATTGCGGCCCGCGCTTCAGCATCATCGAGGCGTTGCCGTACGACCGGCCGAACACCTCGATGAAAAAGTTCCGGATGTGCGCGAAGTGCCAGGCCGAATACGACGATCCGCGCGACCGCCGGTTTCACGCCCAGCCCAACGCCTGCCCCGAATGCGGCCCGCATCTGGAATTGTGGGAAAGGAGCGCAGGCGTCTCGCCTGCCCAGCCGAGGGTTCTCACGCGTGACTCTGACGCACTTTTCGCCGCCGCCGAAGCAATTCGTATTGGCCAAATCGTGGCCGTCAAAGGCTTGGGCGGATTCCATCTGATGGTGGCGGCTCACGACGAGCAAGCCATCCGCCGACTGCGTGACCGCAAGCACCGTGAAGAGAAACCGCTCGCGCTGATGTTCCCGACACTCGAAAGCGTGAAGGCCGTTTGCGAGGTCTCGGCGCTGGAAGAACGCCTGCTTCACTCGCCCGAAGCGCCCATCGTTTTGCTGCGACGAACACGCTTGATTTCTCCAACGGATGAAAAGTCCCAGCGGATGAAAACATCAGAATTAGAATCCGTTGGCACATTTCATCCGCTGGCGCAGTCCATTGCGCCCGGCAATCCAAACCTTGGCGTCATGCTCCCCTACACCCCGCTGCATCATTTGCTCATGGCCGGGTTGGGCTTCCCGGTTGTTGCCACGAGTGGGAACTTGGGCGACGAACCGATCTGTACCGGCGAACAAGAGGCGCTGGAACGGCTGGGCAGCATTGCCGACCTGTTTCTGGTCCACGACCGGCCCATCGTGCGGCACGTGGACGACTCCATTGTCCGGGTGATGCTGGGACGCGAATTCGTTCTGCGCCGGGCGCGCGGCTACGCCCCGTTGCCAGTCCGGCTTGTAGGAGCCGACGTGAGGAGGCTCACTTCTGGAATCCGAAGTCAGATTGAGCCTCCTAACGTCGGCTCCTACAAGTCCGTCTTGGCCGTTGGCGCGCACTTGAAAAACACCATCGCGCTTTCAGTCGGGGACCAGGTCTTCGTCAGCCAGCACATCGGCGATCTGGAGACGGCGCAATCGTTTGAGACCTTTCAGCATGTCATCTGTGATTTCGAGAAACTCTACGATGCCCAGCCCGAAATCATCGCCGCCGACCTGCATCCGGATTATCTCTCGACGAAGTTCGCGCAGGAACTCGGCGGCACTCCGTTGGAGTTCACGCTTCAGCGTGTTTCGAGAGCGCCGCCACCCGACAAGCTAAAGCTTGAACTCCAACCGCGCTACGTTGGCGTGCAACACCACATCGCCCACGTCTTTTCCTGCATGGCGGAAAATGAACTTGAGCCGCCGGTGCTCGGGGTTTCTTGGGACGGCACGGGCTATGGAACGGACGGCACGGTTTGGGGCGGCGAGTTTTTCCGAGTAACGAAAACTTCCTGCGACCGCATCGCCCACTTCCGCCCCTTTCGGCTGCCGGGCGGAGACAAAGCCGCGAAAGAGCCACGCCGAGCGGCCATCGGAATTCTCTTTGAACTTCGAGGCGAGGGGGCATTTAAGCTGAATGAACTGGCGCCCCTGCGTGCGTTCACGCCGTCAGAACTCGCCACACTCAAAACGATGCTGGCTCGTGGATTGAACTCGCCGTTTTGCTCCAGCGTGGGCCGGTTGTTCGACGGCGTGGCCTCGCTCACGGGCCTGCACCAGCAAATCCGGTTCGAGGGCCAGGCGGCGATGGCGTTGGAATTCGTCATCGAGGGGTTTGAGACGGACGAAGCCTATCCATTGCGGATTGCAGATTGCGGATTGCAGATTGAAGGTTACGTCAGCCCGGGCGGGAAATCCGAAATCCGAAATCCGAAATCGAAAATCTTGCTGGACTGGTCGCCGATGATCGAAGCGATTTTAGCCGACATTCAACGGGGCGTTTTGGTTGGTGAAATCTCGGCCAGGTTTCACAACGCCTTGGCGGAAGCCGTCGTGTCGGTAGCCCAGCGTATAGGCGAACCGCGGGTGGTGCTGACGGGCGGCTGTTTCCAAAACCGCTATTTGACCGAGCGAACCGTGCGGCGGCTGGCGAGTGAAGGGTTTCGGCCGTATTGGCATCAGCGGATTCCGACCAACGACGGCGGGATTGCCCTGGGCCAGGTGGTTGCGGCCTTGCGCGAGAGGGTAAAGAATTAGAGATGTGTCTGGCCATTCCAGGAAAGGTTGAAAGCGTGAGCGGCGACGGCCCGCTGGAGCGCGTGGGTAAGGTCAACTTCGGCGGCATCGTCAAAGAGGTGAACCTCGCGTGCGTGCCCGAGGCGAACGTGGGCGACTACGTCATCGTCCACGTCGGATTTGCCATCAGCCGGTTGGACGAAGCCGAGGCGAACCAGGTGTTTGAATACCTGAAACAGATGGAGGATTTGAGCGAACTGGAAGAAAGTGGCCCGGGCGTTTCGCCGGCAGCAGGCGGCCACCCATCTGGCTGAAGGTGGGGCGAGCGTACTCGCGAGCCGGCTGGCGGCTCGTCAGGAGCCTCGCCCCGCCGGTTGAATTATGAAATACGTGGACGAATATCGCGGCGCCGACGCCGCGCAGCAATTAGCCCGCGAAATCCATCGCGTCACGACCAGGCCGTGGATGGTCATGGAAGTGTGCGGTGGCCAGACCCACGCCATCGTCAAGTTCGGGATTGACGAACTGCTGCCCGAGTCCATCACGCTCATCCACGGCCCGGGCTGTCCGGTTTGTGTCACGCCGCTCGAATTGATTGACAAAGCCCTCGAAATCGCCTCGCGGCCTGGAGTGATCTTCTGCTCGTTCGGCGACATGCTCCGTGTGCCGGGCAGCACCACTGACCTGCTGTCCGTGAAGGCCAAAGGTGGCGACGTGCGCATCGTTTACTCGCCGCTGGACGCGCTGAAGGTGGCCGAGCAGAACCCGGAGAAGGAGGTCGTCTTCTTCGCGGTCGGATTCGAGACCACAGCGCCGGCGACGGCGATGGCGGTTTATCAGGCGGCAAAGAAGGGCATCAAAAACTTTTCGTTGCTGGTCTCACATGTCCTCGTTCCGCCGGCGATGGAGATGCTGCTCTCGTCGCCAGAATGCCGCGTGCAGGGCTTCCTGGCTGCCGGTCACGTCTGTACCGTGATGGGCTACACCGAGTACGAACCAATAGCGGCGAAATATCGCGTGCCGATCGTCGTCACCGGCTTCGAGCCGCTGGATATTTTGCAGGGCGTGTTGATGTGCGTCCGCCAGTTGGAGGAAGGCCGCGCGGAAGTTGAAAACCAATACGCCCGCTCGGTGCGCAGGCAGGGCAATCAGCCGGCTCAGGAACTCATCCGGCAGGTGTTTCAAATCGTGCCGCGCAAATGGCGCGGGGTCGGAGAAATCCCGCGCAGCGGCCTCGGTTTGAGCGAACCTTACGCAGCTTTTGACGCCGAGCAGCGGTTCGGCGTCGCCGGCCAGAGCACGGCTGAGCCGTCGGAATGTCTCAGCGGTTTGGTTCTGCAAGGGCGTATCAAACCGCACGAGTGTCCGGCGTTCGGGACGCGCTGCACGCCGGAACATCCGCTCGGCGCGACGATGGTGTCGAGCGAGGGCGCTTGCGCGGCGTATTACCGTTATCGGCGGCACACGGTCGCCAACGGATGAAAAGTGCCGACTGATGAAGAATTCAGAAAAACATCCGTTGGAACTTTTCATCCGTTGGCGAGCTAAAACATGACAACGACTTGTCCCATCCCAATCCAGCAATATCCGCACGTCCTTTTGGCGCACGGCGGCGGCGGGAAACTGATGCACCAGTTGCTGGAGAAAATCTTTCTGCCGGCGTTTGGTAATCCCTCGCTCGAAGCCCGACACGACTCGGCGGTTTTGGCCTTTCCGACAAAGCGCCTCGCCTTCACCACCGATTCCTACGTCGTCCGGCCGATTTTCTTTCCCGGCGGCGACATCGGCTCGCTGGCCGTTTACGGCACCGTCAACGACTTGGCAATGAGCGGCGCGCGACCGCTTTACCTCAGCGCCGGGTTCATTCTGGAAGAAGGCTTGCCGATGGAAACGCTTTGGCGAGTCGTCTGCTCGATGAAAGAAGCCGCGCAACGCTGCGGCGTCCAGATCGCCACAGGCGACACGAAGGTGGTGGACAAAGGCAAGGGCGACGGCTTGTTCATCAACACCGCAGGCATTGGCGTGATCGAACACGCGCTGACCATCGCGCCGCAGAGCATCCGGCCCGGGGACGCCGTCCTCGTCAGCGGAGACTTGGGCCGGCACGGCATGGCGGTCATGGCGGTTCGCGAAGGTCTGCAATTCGAGAGCGCCATTGAAAGCGACTCCGCGCCCCTCGCCGACCTGGTTTTGAAGTTGCTCGAAGCGGGCATTGAGATTCACTGCTTGCGCGACCTGACGCGCGGCGGTCTGGCAAGCGCGTTGAACGAAATCGCCGAAACGGCCAAGGCGCGAATTGCCGTCGAGGAAAAGCTTATCCCTGTCCGGGAAGACGTTCATGCGGCCTGCGAAATCCTGGGGCTGGACCCGCTTTACGTGGCGTGCGAAGGCCGGTTTGTGGCGTTCGTGGCGGCCAAAGACGCCGAACGCGCCGCCGCGATCATGGGCGCGCACGCCTCGGGCCAAGGCACGGCGATCATCGGGAAAGTCCTCGACGATTCCTCGGGCGACGTGATTTTGAAGAGCAAAATCGGCGCGAGCCGGATTCTCGACATGCCCAGCGGCGAGCAGCTGCCAAGGATTTGTTGAGATTGAATCAGAAGTGAATCAAGCCCGGCAAGTGTTCGTGGTGGCCGACGGGAGCGTGTGGATTTGGAACGTAGCGCAAGACCGCTTTGGTCAAAGCGCAAGGGGTGTTGGGCTTCTGTCATGCCAGCCAACACCTGTGGACGGTGGGGCGGCTTCTCCGAAACCGCCGCCACTTTCAGTGCGCCTGTAGCCGCAACCTTCAGTTGCGCCCGCGCAAGCTGAAGCTTGCGACTACACTGTCCGCTGCGCACCAAGGTACTGGCAACGCGGACTAACTCGATGGAGATGGCACAGTGAGGCCGTGGAGAGGGAAAACCCGCTCCATGACACCGCGAACTGTGGTTTCCAACTCGGGTTCGACGGCGCGCCGCTGCTCGGTGCTGACCGGCAGGGTGCGGTCGCGCAGGCCGCCCGCCCATTCGGTGCTGCCAAGCATCACGCCGCCCATTCCGATGCTCAAATCGTGGTCGTCTTCCTCGCCGCAGAATGTTTTCCATGCCAGCGCCCAACCGCGCGCGGTGTTTTCCGCGTGATAGCCGCCACCACCGGCAACCAGGATCGGTTTCTGGAAACTCATCAACTGCCGGATGACCTCGACATGGACGTTGTTGGTCAGTTGCAAGTGCGTCAGGGGATCACCCGCCAGCGTGTCCATGCCGAGTTCGAGCACGATCACGTCCGGGTTGTAGGCACGAATCAGCGGCGGCACGACGCGATTGAACGCTGACAGAAAAGCTTCGTCATACGTGTCGGCGGGGAGCGAGACGTTGACGTTGTAGCCCCGGCCCGGGCCTTCGCCGATTTCGTTCTCGAACCCGCCCCACGGGAACAGCGTCTTGCCGCTCTCGTGCAGCGAGATGGTCATGACGTCGTTGCGCCGGTAAAACGCCTCTTGCACGCCGTCGCCGTGATGCGCGTCAATGTCCAGGTACAAAACCCGCCGGCCAGCGCCCACCAGCCTCAGGCACGCGAGCACCATGTCGTTCAGGTAACAGAAGCCAGCGGCCTTCTCTTGCATGGCGTGGTGGAAGCCGCCGAGCAGGTTGAACGCGATGTCCGCCTTGCCGGACAGAATCAGGTCCGCGCCCTTCAGCGACGCGCCGCAAGCCCAGGCGCTGTATTCGAGCATGTCCTTGAACACGGGCGTGTCCGGCCCGCCCAAGCCCATCTGGAAACCCTCGACCGTCAGATCGCCCGTGGCGGCGTGTTGGAGCTGGTCCAAGTAGCGGACGGTGTGGAACTTTTCGAGGTCGGCGCGGGAAGCGCGCTCGGGAGCGACTTCAAATCGGCTTTCACCGCCCAGCAGGCCGAAGGACAGCAGCCGCTGGCGCGTTTTACCGGCGCGTTGCGTCTTGAATGGGCAATCCGGCGGGTAGCTGAACCGCTCGATCTCCGGCGTGTAAATGAAGGCCAGCTTGCGTTCGCTCATAAACCAAGTAAAGCGCCCCGGTGTGCCCGGCGCCGACGGCTTCGCGCTCCCTCAATCAATCCACGGTCTGGACGGTGTAGCCGCCGGATTTCTCGTCGGCCTCCAGTTTCAGCAGACTGCGCTTCTGCGCTTCCAGGAGCAAATCATTGAACGAACGGAAGCCGTAGGCGCGTTCGTTGAAGCCGGGATTCCGGCGCTTGATCGCCTGCTTGATCATCGAGCCCCAGATCGGTTCGTTGGCCTCGCGCTCCTGGCTGATGGCCTCCAGCGTGGCGACCACCAGGTCAAACGCCTTTTCGAGCGACGGCCCCTTGCTGTCGCCTTCCGCCGGCTTGGCCGCGGCGCTGGCCGCGACAGAGCTGCGCCGCCGCGCTTTCGACGGCTGGGCGCGCACCAGGTCGTCGTAATAAAGGAACTCGTCGCAGTTGTTGAGGAACAGGTCGGAGGTGGAACTCTTGACGCCCACGCCGATGACGGTCTTGGCGTTCTCGCGCAGCTTGCTCACCAGCGGCGAGAAATCGGAGTCGCCGCTGATGATGACGAAGGTGCCCACGTGGCTTTTCGTGTAACAGAGATCGAGCGCGTCCACCACCATGCGGATGTCGGCGGAGTTTTTGCCGGACTGGCGCACGTGGGGGATTTCGATGAGTTCAAAGGCGGCCTCGTGCAGGTCGCGCTTGAAGTCCTTGTAACGCTCGAAGTCGCAGTAGGCCTTCTTGACGACAATGTGGCCTTTGAGCAGGAGCCGTTCGAGCACCTTCTGGATGTCGAAGCTGGGGTAATGGGCATCGCGTGCCCCGAGGGCGATGTTCTCCAAATCGAGGAACACGGCCATGGTCGCGTTTGAATCTTGATTGCTCATGGTTTTGTGAATGGAATTTTACTACAGCCACCCCGGCGGTTGCGAGGGAGAAATGCGGAGTGAACCATGACAGCGCGGTGTCTTAGACAATGGATTCAATGACCATGTTCGGGTGATTTCCTTGCATTGCTGCGCGCCCGGTAAAGCTTCTCGGCGAAACCGCCTTCCTCGACGAACTGCTTGTCGAGTTGGCGCAGTTGCTGGTCGAGCAAGTAGTTCGCTTGGTGGATCAGGCAGATCAGCGCATTCGCGGCGGCTTCGGCATCGCTCTCCACAAGACTTTTATAGGTCGCATAGGTCCTATCGGTCTTATAGGCCAGCCCTCTGACCTCTCGCGCCTTCGGGTGCTCCTTCCCCCACAGTGGCAGCGTGCGCTGCCGCAGAAAATCCTGATAGTCCAGCAGCAGTTCCTCCAAACTGGCCCGCGCCACGCCGACCAGCTTGAGTTCGGTCTTGCGGGAAGTACCGGACGCCATGCTGCCTTCGGCGATGTTCTGTTTGCCGCTCCGCGCCGCCTGCACCATCTGGTCATACGTGCGCGATTTGCGGTCCACGAACCGGTCGCAGAAAACCACCGTGGCGTCGTGGATGATTTCCGCGTTCTGATAGGATTTGAGATTGCGGTAGCCGCCATGCGGCCCAATCACGCCAGACCAAGACTTGTCATCCGCGCCGTTCATCCGTCGTCTTCGTCATATCAGCCCTGGCCTGTCTTATCCAGCCTTCTCCGCCGCCTTCACCCGAATCGCGCCCAAAAGCAGCTTCGGCATCTGCGCGTCACGCAACGCGGCGAGGGTGCGTGATTCTCCGGTGTTCGCGAGGATTCGCCGAATGATTGGAGAGACCGCAACCTCGAAGACCCTCGACATGTACTTGCGGAAGATGAGGCCGAGGGCGAAGTCGGCCTTGGTTCGTTTGTCGTTCAGCCGAGGCATGTCCATCCGCTGGGCATCGTAGGCAAGCCAGTGATTGAGGCAACCAAAAAGGCGCAGGCAGTCAATGCGTCGGGAGCGGCGTTGCCGCTCAGGTTTGCCTAGGATTCGACTACTCTGGAAATGCGTTCGGTGTCCACCCTTCAGGGTGCAGCGAGGGGGCACGGACACGCTAAAGCGTGGACACCAAACCGGTCGGCAACGTTCCCCTCCTGCCGGGAGAACGGAGTTCATGAAGATTACTCGAAATCCAGCTCGTAGCTGTAAACGCTCCCGTTGAAGCGGGTGCTGAGCTTGCAGTTGCTCTTGTTGAAGACCGCCTGCATGCCTTTGTTCTCGGTCAGCACCTCGGCGGTGAAGCCCCGGATGCCGTTGCGCCGCGCGATACGGATGAGCTGGCGGAGCAGGAACGTGCCGATGCCTTTGCGCTGCCATTGGTCGTGCACGACGAAGGCCACTTCGGCGCGGTTGCTCTTGGGGTCGAGGTAGTAGTTGCCCAGCGCGATGACGTCCTCGCCGTGCGCGGCGGGGAGCGTGCCCACCAGCGCCACGACGCTGCGGTGATCAATGTAAACGAAGTCCTGAATCTGGCGGCGTGAGACGATGCGCTGGTGGCTCATGAAACGGTAATACATCGTCTGTCGCGACAGCGCGTAGAACAGTTCACGCATCAGCGGCTCGTCCGTCGGGTGTATCGGCCGGAAGATGATCTGCGTGCCGTCGGGCATCAGATAGGTGGTGCGCAGTTCTTTCGGGCCGACCAAAATCTTGCCTTCCATGTCGGCCATGGTGGCGGACAGGTATTTGGCCTCGATGGCTTCCTTGAGCAATTGCGCGCGGAAATCCGGGTGCGCGATGCTGATGAGGGCCAGGGCGCGTTCCTGGATGCTTTTGCCGTGCAGGTATGCCACGCCGTGTTCCGTCACGACGTAATGCACGCCGGCCCGTGTGGTCACGACGCCCGCACCCGGACTCAGCCGGGTGACGATGCGGGAGACGGCGCCCTTCTTGGCGGTGGAGGGTAAGGCGATGATCGCCTTGCCGCCGGGCGACTTGCCCGCGCCGCGATTGAAATCCACCTGCCCGCCGACGCCGGAGAAAAACTTGGAGCCGATTGAGTCGGAGCAGACCTGTCCGGTCAGGTCAATCTCCAGCGCCATATTTATGGCCACCATCTTGTGCTGCTGATTGATGACCGACGGGTTGTTCACGTATTCGGTCGGGTGGAACGCCACGGCCGGGTTGTTGTGGATGAAATCGTAGAGCTTCTTTGTGCCGAGGCAGAAGCTGGCCACGATCTTGCCGCGATCCACCGTCTTGCGCGCGCCGGTGATGACGCCGGCCTTGACCAGATCAACGATGCCGTCCGAGATCATCTCGGTGTGGATGCCGAGGTCTTTCTTGCCATAAAGGAAACCGAGCAGTGCTTGGGGAATGCGCCCGATGCCAACCTCGATGGTCGAGCCGTCTTCGATCAGCGCGGCGAGGTTTTCGGCGATCTGCCGGGTCGTCTCGTTGACCTCGGGCGGGCTCATCTCAAGGATTGGCGCCTCGGTCGGCACGAGCACGTCAATGTCATAAACGTGGACGTGCGAGTCGCCCAACGTGCGGGGCATGTTGGGATTGACCTGGGCGATGACGAGCGAGGCGTTGGCCGTCGCGCTCTTCACAATGTCCACCGAGACGCCGAGGCTGCACATGCCGCGCGAGTCGGGCTGCGTCACCTGGATCAGCGCCACGTCGAGCGGAAGCTGGCCGGAGTTGAACAGGCGTGGGATGTCGGACAGGTGAATGGGCGTGTAATCGCCCAAGCCTTCCTGGATGATGCCGCGCACGTTTTCGGCAATGAAGAAGCTGTTCACGCGGAAATAATGCGCCATCTCCTTGTGAGCGTAAGGCGCCTCGCCGAACGTCATCAGATGCACGATCTCGGTGTCCGGCAGTTCGTAGGCGCGTTTGGTGAGGGCGCTGACCAGTTCGAGCGGCTCGGCAGCGCCAGTGCCGATGAAAATGCGCTGGCCGGGCCGGACGCGCTTGACGGCTTCCGCCGCCGTGGCGATGGACGACTTGTATTTCTCCTTCCAAGCGGGGTCGTAGGTGACCGGTTTGTCTTGCATACTTCAAAAGGGAGAGCCATTCAACCGGTGAATGACTAATAACGAAGCCCGAATAACTAAAGAATGACGAAACCCGAATGACAAAACGGGTTCGGCAGCTTTCGGTTTTTCGGAATTCGTCATTGGAATTTCTTTCGTCATTCGGATTTAGGATTTAGTCATTTCCTTTGAGGGTCATGCGCGCGTCAGCCACGTAGGCTTCCGCGCCTACTTCGCCAACGATGAACGGGTTGATGTCCAGTTCCTTGATTTCGGGGTAATCGGTGGCGAGCTGGCTGATGCGTTGCAGCGCGCTGGCGATGGCGTCCAAGTCCACCGGCGCCTGCCCACGCGCGCCCTTGAGCAACTCGTAGGAGCGAGTGCCCTTGAGCATTTGCATCGCTTCCTCCTGCGTGACGGGTGCGAGGTAAAACGTCACGTCCTTCATCACTTCAACAAAAATGCCGCCCAACCCGAACATCAACAGCGGGCCGAATTGCGGGTCGCGGGTCATGCCCAGAATGACTTCCCGGCCGCGCGCGCCCATCTTCTCGACGTATGCGCCACGGATGTTGGCGTGCGGGGCGCGGCGTTGGACGCGGAGCATCATCAGGTCGAAGGCGTCGCGGACCTGCTCGGCGTTGGCGAGGTTGAGGCGCACGCCGCCGAAATCGGATTTGTGGATGATCTCCGGCGAGGAGATTTTCATCACCACCGGGTAGCCGATGCGATTGGCGATCTCGATCGCTTCATTGGCGTCTGTTGCCAGCGCGCCGTCCAGAATCTTGAAATCGTAGGCGCGCAGAATTTCCTTGGCCTCGACTTCGCCGACCTGCTGGATGCCACTGCGAATGTGCCACTGAAGAACGCGGTCCACGCGGCGGCGATTGACGGGGTAGCGGGCGACCACGCGGGCGGGCCGGCGTTTCCAGGCGGCGTAATCGCACATGGCCTTGAGCGCGGCCACGGCCCGGTCAGGCGCGGGGTAGTTCGGGATGCCCAATTCCATGAGCTTGGCCTGGGCGGCCTCGACTTCGCCCCCGCCCATGAACGCGCACAAAATCGGCTTCTTGCGTTTGTGCGTGGCGGCCAGTTTCTGCGCCAATTCCAGCGGGCGCGTCATGTTTTGCGGCGTCACAACCACGACGATGGCGTCAGTGTTTTCGTCGTCCTGCAAAATCTCGAACGCCTTCATGTAGCGGTCTGGGTCGGCGTCGCCGATGACGTCCACCGGGTTGCCAAACGCGGCGGTGGGCGGCAGGACTTCTTTGAGTCGGGCTTTGGTGGCGTCGGTGGGGGGAACCATTTTGAGGCCGGATTGCTCGGCGGCGTCGGCAGCCATAATGCCCGGGCCGCCGGCGTTGGTGACCACGCAAACGCGGTCGCCCTGCGGCAGCGGTTGGAAGCTGAACGCCAGCGCGTAGTCGAACAATGCCTCGAAGTTTTCCGCGCGGATGACGCCCGAGCGCTTGAACGCCGCCCAGTAGGCCAGGTCCGCCCCGGCCAAACTGCCGGTGTGCGACGAGGCGGCTTTCGCGCCAGCCTGCGTGACGCCGACTTTGAGGATGACCACCGGTTTGATGGCCGCCGCTTCCTCCGCGACGCGCAGGAATTTGTCGCCTTCCGTGATGCTTTCGAGGTAGCCGGCGATGACGTTGGTTTCCTTGTCCTCGGCCAGCGCCTCGATGAAATCCACTTCGTTCAAATCAGCCTTGTTGCCGAAGCTGATGACCTTGCCGAGGCCGAGCTTCGTGTGCGCGGCCCAGTCGAGAATAGCCACGCACAGCGCGCCGGACTGTGAGATCACGGAGATTTTTCCCGCCGGCGGCACGCACGGCGCGAACGTGGCGTTCATGCGGTGGTGCGTGTTGAGCACGCCCAGACAGTTCGGCCCCATCAGGCGCACGTTGGCGACCTTGCACATGTTCACCAGTTCCTGCTCCGCCTCGGCGCCCTCGGCCCCGACTTCCTTGAAGCCAGCCGTGATGACGATCATCGTTCGGGCGCCGGCACTAATCGAATTCTGCACGGCGTCCTTCACGTATTTGGGGCCGACCACGACGATGCTGAGGTCAAGCTTGCCGCCATATTCGGTCAAGGCTTTGTAGCACTTTACGCCGAGGATTTCGGTCGCTTCGGGATTGACCGGCACGATGGTGCCTTTGAAGCCGCTCTTGATGAGATTGGACAGGAGCGCGTGGCCGACCTTGCCGGGATGGCGCGAGGCCCCGATGACGGCCACGGTTTCCGGATACAAAAGTGATTCAAGCATACACTTGTGAATGGCAGTGTGCCGACATCTCCCTACCCGGCTCACCGCCGATTGGCAATGCTTTTACATTTCTTGGCGGCGGACACAGTTTTGTCTTGCTACGGCGGGCTAATCTCCTCCGTCGCCGACGGCTCGCGCTAAACTGGCCTTTTTCCTGCTGAACAAAGGAGGAATTCGGTGCAAATGGGCGCTTGGAATCGTCGGGATCACGTTTTATGCGAGATAGTGACAGGCAGCATCATATCTAAAAAATGAGACGGCACTTCCAAATTCTGGATGGGGTCGGGGTCCGAATTGTACCGCTGGCATAACGCAAAGGCGCGCCGCATGAACTTTTTGGATGTCATCACCTGGATCGCCGGTTTGTTGCAGTTAAGCGTAGCGTGTTACGCGCTGCGCTTAAACCGCCTTTTTGGCGCGGCACGCGTGGGCTGGTCGCTCTTCAGCGCCTTTGCGCTGCTGGCGCTGCTGCACCTGGTTCAATCCGCAGGACCGCTCAGTGACGGCACCAAGTTTGGAATCAAGGTGGACGTCATTTATGCGCTCGTTTCACTGCTGCTGCTCACGGGCATGGTGCATATTGACACCTTGCTTAAAGAGTGTGTACGGCGGGAGCTTGAGGAACAGAGAGTGCAACGCGAATTGGAATCGCGAGTCAAAGAAAAGACGGCGGACTTGACCAAGGCAAACGAAGAACTGCTGCGGGAGGTTGCCGAACACAAGCTCACCGCCGCCAAACTCCAGGCAGAAGTCGCCGAACGTCAACGCATCGCGGCGCAGATGGAGAACACATACAAGGAACTCCTCGCCACCTCGCGGCAGGCTGGGATGACCGAGGTCGCCACCAACGTGCTCCACAACGTGGGCAACGTGCTTAACAGTGTGAACATCTCCGCCAGCCTTGTGGCCGACCATTTGATGCAGTCAAAGGCAGGCAATGTCGGCCGCGTCGCCGCCCTGATGCGCCAACACGCTGAGGACCTGGGTGACTTCATGACGCGCGATCCCAGGGGACAGCAGTTGCCGGGGTATCTCGGGCAACTGGCCGGGCACTTGGACGAAGAACAAGCCTTGCTCTTACGCGAGGTCCAGTTCGTCAAAAAGAAGATCGAACACATCCGAGACATTGTGGCGATGCAACAAAACTATGCCCGAGTCGCGGGCGTGACCGAAGCAGTCACAGTTGCCGACCTGGTCGAAGACGCGTTGCAAATGAATGCCGACGCGCTGGTGCGCCACGACGTGCAGATCGTCCGCGAATACGACCCGCACGTCCCCGAGATCACCCTGGAAAAGCATAAGGTGTTGCAAGTCTTGATAAACCTGGTTCGCAACGCCAAGTACGCGTGTGATGAATCAGGCCGCAAAGAAAAACAGATCACCGTCCGCGTGACTAACAGCAACGGCCTCGTGCGCATTGCCGTGATGGACAACGGCGTGGGAATCCCCACCGGAAATCTCACCAAAATTTTCAATCACGGGTTCAGCACCCGCGAAGGAGGTCACGGTTTCGGTCTGCACGGTTCCGCGCTGGCCGCCAAAGACGTGGGTGGTGCGCTGCTCGCGCACAGCGACGGGCCAGGCAAAGGCGCAACCTTCACGCTCGAATTGCCGGTGCAGCCGAAACGGCCACGAACCTGATCCGCCTCGCGCCCGCGGTTGGGGCGCCATGCCGGCCAAAGTAACTTCGGCCAACTGCCGGCCGGTGCTGCTGCTGAAGCTTTGACAAATGCCCGGCCTCTTGCATCGTATCGCTGGAATGTGATTCCGCGCCCATTGTCCAGCGCGGACAGGCTATGGCAGTCCAGTTTAAAGATTACTACGAGATTTTGGGTGTCGAGCGCGGCGCCAGCGACGCGGAAATCAAGCAGGCGTTCCGCAAGCTCGCGCGCCAGCATCATCCCGACGTCGCCAAGAACAAGCGCGAGGCCGAGGAGAAGTTCAAGGAGATCAATGAGGCCTACGAAGTCTTGGGCGACCCGGCGAAGCGGAAGAAATACGATGAGCTTGGCGCGGACTGGAAGGCGGGCGCGGAGTTCCGTCCACCGCCGGGCTGGCAACCGTTCGGTGCGGGCGCGTTCCGCACGGCCGCACAGGGCGCGGGCTACGAGTTCCAATTCGGCGGCACGGGCTTCAGCGATTTCTTCGAGCAAGTCTTCGGCTCGATGGGGCGGGGGGGAACGGGTGCGCGTTTCGGTCGGAGCGTTTTCAGTGAAGAGGAATTCACCGAGCGGGGACGCGACGTGGAGGGCGACATCATGGTCACGCTTGAAGAAGCCATGCACGGCTCGGTGCGGACGGTGTCGGTGCGACCCGCCGTGGCTTGCGAAGAATGCCACGGCACGGGCGAACGCCGAGGCCGCGTCTGCCATGTTTGCGCCGGCAACGGTCGCGTGTCCAAGGTGGACAAATACCAGGTCAAAATCCCAGCGGGAGTTGGCGAAGGCCAGCGCTTGCGTCTCGCCGGGCGAGGGGAAGCCGGCAGCGGCGGGGGCAAGGCAGGAGATCTCTACTTAAGGGTTCGCTTCGCGCGCCATCCGGATTTCGAGGTGGACGGCCACGACCTCGTGTATGAGGCCGACGTGGCACCTTGGGAAGCGGTTCTCGGCACGACCGTTTCCGTCCCAACGCTCAAAGCCCACGTGAGCATCAAGATTCCGCCCGGCACGCAAAACGGGCAAAAGTTGCGGGTGCGTGGTCATGGCTTGCCACGTCGGGATGGTGGAAGCGGCGACCTGATCGTGCTGACGCGCATCCAGGTGCCGGAGCGGATCAGTGACCGCGAACGCGCGTTGTGGGAGCAGCTCGCGCGGGAGTCGCGCTTCAATCCGCGCGGCTGAACGGTGGGCCGGAGGACGCCGCCTTTCTGTAGCGGCGTGGGAAATGGAATCAGTGCGGCCGAACAGTTACTCCGTCGCCGACCCGCAACTTGAAATGTTGGGCGGCGCTGGCACCGTTGACGGCGATTTCCAAAAATCCGCTTGAGCCGAAGACGGCGACGGGTTTGCCCGGCGGCACCGCTTGATAAAAATCAGCGAGGCCGCACACGACTTTGCGACCGGCAAAGACACGGACGGCTCGGGTTTTCCCCGACTTCAACGACCGAATGTCAATGTTTGTGATCGCGTTGCCGAAGTGGTCGATATAGACGATTTCGCCATGCAGCGCATCGCCAGTTTTTCGTGGACGCGGCCAGGGAAGCGGCACCGGGTTCTTTAACTCACGACCAAGCTTTGCGAATGTAAACCCTTTGCTGAGATGCGCCGCCACCGGGGCGAAGACGTCGCGGCCATGGAAAGTCCGGCTGACGGGATGGCGAAAGCATTTTTCGTTTTCCAGTCGGCGGATGGATTTGACGTTTTCGCGCGCCAGCGCCCACGACAGCACCCCGTTGTCCGGCCCCACAAAAAAGTAATTTACTGTTTGCACCGCGATGGCCTGACGCGCACTGCCCACGCCGGGATCAACGACGACAACATGAACCGTCCTCGTCGGGAAGTAGCGAAAGGCCGCCAGCAACGCGAAGGCCCCGGCTCGAATGTCGCCCGGGGGCACTTCGTGTGTGATATCAACGACTGTCGCGCGCGGCGCGATGCCAAGGATGACGCCCTTCATAGTGCCGACAAACCAGTCTTTTGAGCCGAAGTCGGTGGTCAGGGTGATGAAGCGCATGACGAAGACTACCTTGTGAGGCAAGGAGATTCAGCAAGAAACCACCGCCGCGTTGATGCAAAACCAGTGGTTTGCGTCTTACGGCCATGGGGAATCTGCGGGGGAATTTAGTTGCGTTTGGCGGCGTTCGGAAAGTCGTCCTGCCCGGATTGATTTGCTGTCCGCCGGCATGATCGCTAAGCCGTTCAATGCCAAGGTCGTCTCGATGGCATAGAGGACCTCTTCTTTCGTCAAAGGCGTCGCCAGCGCAAACGGGACCAAGTTCGCTCCAAATCGGTCGGAAGGGATCGCTTCCCTGTCTGTCAGCGCGGCATAACACCTGACGAGTTCGTCAACCGTTCGCAACATCCGGGTAGGGGCCGCAAGTCCAGCAGTAACCTCTGGCAAGCGAGTCCCGCTTTCGGATCTTTGAGGGATTGGCGGCGTTGAGCCGATCACAGGGAGTTTATTCGGTTCCCACCGCAAGGCATCTCTCGCCGGTCTCGGAGCGCGAGCCTTGACGCCCGACGCTGCCTCAATCGTTACTACTTGCACAAATTTCTCGCCGTCGTTCACGGCCTTCAGACCGTTCATTATGAGCAGCGTGTTGAAGGCATATGACGCCTCTTCGCGGGTGAGTGGGCTTGAAGTTCTCAGTTTGATGGTACATGTCGGGAGGGCCAAGGGGCGCAGGACCGTGTGCCGGCTGAGCTTGGGGTAGAACGCCATGAGAAAAGTGTTCAGATCAAGGCTCGAGAAGTTGAAAGTGTTTGTAGCGGACTGCTGGTTCTGTCCATCTGGCGCCTTCATGGCGACGAGTTCTGCTCCCATCGGCGAATTGCGCCAGCCGACAGGGAGAACCCGTACGAACTTTCCCCCGTCGGGCAGCATATCGATTCGATTCCTCGCGAACTCGCTTTCGATGAATGTGATGGCCGCGTTCGGGTCTGACGGGATCTCCGATTTGATCGAGCCAGGTAAAACCGCCAGCGTGCCGGGGCACAAAACGGTCCTCCCGGTCAGTTGGGCGTATATGTCCAGGGCCTCGTCGCTAAAACGTGCCGAGCCAGTTTGCCACCCGAGCGAGGCCGGGGCGGATGCTGTCTGCTGTCGGAGGCGCGTCACCTCGCCGCGCAGCCGCAATAACTCAGCGTGTTCGGCCCGCAGGCGTTCGAGTTCGTCCGCGTCCGCCTTCAACTTGGCGCGTTGGAGGTTCTCGTTCCGCAAGTTTTCCAATTCGGTGAGTTGCTCTGCTTGCCGCTGCTGCAATGCCGCGTGTTCATCCTGCAGCTTGGTGAAGGATTGATGTTGGACGACCAGAGAGGTCGCGAGTCCAGCGGTAACCACGGCGCCGACGATGCCGAGTTTGAGTTTTGTCATAGCCATAAATTTCAAAAGGGCGAATGTTGTCCCGGTTCCCGCCGCCGAGCTTGCGAGCGATGCGGTCGCGAGCGTCGCCGCCAGCCCTGTGGGAGCGATTTGAACGGCATTGACGGGAATTGCGGTCGAGAGAGCTGCGGTCGTGGTCGTCACACCTCGGCGAACAAGGTGCGTCCGAAGTTTCTCCAACGCGCGGGCGACGCGTTTGCGGGCGGTATCTTCGTTTGAGCCGAGCGTGCGTCCAACTTCCGCCAAACTGCGTTGCTCGAAGAAGCGAAGCAACAACGCGTCGCGATCCGCTTGGCTGAGGCTGTCGAGAGCTTCATCGAGCAAGGGGCGGATTTTTTCCCAATCAGGCGCGGGTTGAGATTCGAGTGCGTTCATGGCCACGGCCTCCTGTTCGCGCGCCCGACGGCGGCGTTCGCCGCGAAGCAATTGCGCGGTCGCATGGCGCGTGGCGCGGTGCAGCCAGCCGGCCAGCATGATCTGCTTCGGCAGAAAGCGCGCCTTGCGGGCGAGGTCAGTGAAGACCAGTTGCGCCACGTCTTGTGCAAGGTGCAAGTCGCCACCGGTTCGCCGGAGCGCGGCGGAATAGACGAGATTCACATAGCGCGCGACCAGTTCACCAAAGGCAGCCTCTGAATTTTCGTTGACGTATCGCCGCAGGAGTTGTTGGTCATCCGGCATCATGCTTCACTAATTACACTGCCGCTGGATCGTAAAACCGGACAAGAAATTGTGCCAGCCCACACGCCAAGAATTACATTGAGTGGAACGTGGACAGAACGCAGAATCGGCAGCGCATGGCGGCAAACGCTCGCTTGATCCTGATCACCGGCGTGCCACGCCGCTCGAGTTTCAGTCGTGTGGCTAAGTTGGAATAATTTCCAGCGCCTTGGCCGCCGGTGAGCGCGGCTCAACAAGGGCGGCGATGCCATCGTCAAACGTGACCAGCACGCCTCCTCGATGAATGGCCAGCCCAAGCAGGTAGGCGTCCGTGGTTTGTTGATGGCCGGTGAACCGGGCGAGCAAGGACACCGTTGCTTGTGAGAACGAAAGGTCGTCTTTCCAGAAGTCGTGGTTTGGATGGCGCAGATTGGATTCGAGCAGCTTTAATGCTTTGACTGGCGAGGGGGCGTCGGGAAAAACTTTCGGATTGGAGCTGACACGAACAAAGCCCGCCTGCGTCATGGGACAGGTTGCCCAGCCTTGCGCTTGATGCGCGGCAAACCATTTGACCGCGGGTTCATGCTGCTCGTGGTTGGCCCAGAACAAGGCCACCAGCACGTTGGTGTCGAGCAGTTGAACGCTCATGGATGGTCGTGCAGCGCGGCTCTCACGGACTTGGCGGTGATTTTGGGCGCACCTTGGGCGGGATTAAACACCGTGAGGCCGTGAACCTCTTTCACGGGCAACGAGGACTGTATCCCGCGCCGGGCCAGGTCGGAAACCGCTTTGCCCAGCGAGAGGCGCAAAGTCTGCGCCCGCTTGGCCGCGGCGGCAAAAACATCATCATCCAGCGTCAATGTTGTTCTCATGCTTGAGACGATGCCATTTTTAGGATTTGATGTCAACATGAATAATTCGCATCAAAGAGGACACGTGATGATTTCGGCGATTCGCATTGAATCGCGGCGGGGTTGAAACAAAGAATCCGGGCGTATGGTTGGAAACAAATTGGTTGTGATCACGGGCGTATCGCGCGGTCTGGGGCGCGCGATGGTGGAGGAATTTGTCCGGCGTGGCCACGTGGTTCTGGGTTGCGCGCGGTCGGCCAAGGCAGTGGAGGATTTGCGCAGACGCTTCGCTCCACCTCACGATTTTCAAGCTCTGGACGTGGCGTCCGATTCCGAGGTGAAGGCGTGGGCGGAGCGTGTTTTGAGATCGCACGGCCCACCGGAATTGCTGTTGAACAACGCGGGCGTGGCCAACCGGCTCGCGCCGCTGTGGGAAATCAGCGTGCAGGAGTTCTCAGATGTCATTGACATCAATATCAAAGGCGTGGCCAACGTGATCCGGCATTTCGTCCCGGCGATGGTGCGACAGGGCAGGGGAGTGATCGTCAATTTCAGTTCGGGCTGGGGACGTTCGACCGATGCGCAGGTCGCGCCGTATTGCGCGACCAAGTGGGCCATCGAAGGGCTGACTCAGGCGCTGGCGCAGGAGTTGCCGTCCGGCATGGCGGCTGTGCCGCTGAGTCCGGGCATCATCAACACCGACATGTTGCGGATTTGTTTTGGCGATTCGGCGTCGGCGTATCCGCCACCTGCGGAATGGGCGAAACACGCGGTGCCGTTCCTTTTACGCCTTGGGCCGCGCGACAACGGCCAGCCGCTGACGGTGCCGAATACACCAACCTGATCCCACACAGCCTTGACTTGGCGATGTATGTCCCTAGCTTTCGAACATGGCGAACGTTGGTAGCAGAAGCAGACGGCGACGGGCGATGATGCTCGGCGTTGGGCTGGACTCGGACGGGCACAAGCGGTTGACGAGCGGGCCGAATTTCGCGCTCGTCGGCGGTTCGGAAGAAACCCACGAAGTCATGACCGAGAAGGTCGTCAAGATCAACGAGAAGCTCAAAGCAGCCGGCAAGGAACTGGAAAGCGTCAGCCGCGAGGAGTTCGACGACATCGCCACGTCTGTCGGCTTGCGTCGCCACAATCCCAAGGCCAACTAAATCAAACTGGTTTCATGAGGTGGGGCGAGGCTACTGACGAGCCGCTCGCCGAGAATCCGGGCCTTTTCCGGCTCGCGAGTACGCTCGCCCCACCAGCCCGCGCATCTTAACTTGCGATGCATCTTCCGGCGAAAAGACTTCGGACGACTATCGTTGTTGCCAGTCTTGCACTGCTAGTTGTTGGTGGTGTCATCGCTGTGACACTGCGGTCAGGAAGAGAGCCAAGGTATGACGGGAAACCCCTCAGTTGGTGGTGTAAACAGTGGTGTGCGGGGCACACGAAAGCCGAGTTTGCCATCCGGCAAATCGGCACGAACGCGATACCATGGCTGCTTGCCGACCTGGACTCGCAACCTTCGGCACTAAAGGACAGGGTGAACCGTTACTTGTTCAATCGCGGCTGCATAACACTCTTTCTTGATCGTTGTGACAGAGGCGCAGCGGGTTTTTATGCCTTGGGCGACTTAGGAAAAGCGGCCATACCCCAGCTTGAATCGCACCTTGAAAACGACTCAGACGGCCGCTATGCGATTGTCTTGGCCAATATCGGCCCTCTGGCGGTTCCGACAATCCGTTCGGCCTACACGAATCTGAGTGCTACCGTCGGGGCAAACCTTTCCAGAGCCATAGGCATTGCCGCATCAAATGGCAGATTGAAAGGGAATGATCTTAGCGTTTTCGTTCCCCTGATTTCAGCGCAATTGACTAGCACAAACATCGCCATTGTCCGCAAGGCATCCAATGCGCTTGAGAGGATCTCTTTTGCCATCAGCAACCCGACAAACCCAAGACATCCCAAAGATTACACTTATTAAATGCTGGCCTGGACGATTTACATCTCATTCCTTGGCGTGCTGGTGCTGATGCTCCTGCCGAAGGGCAACGCGTCGGCGGCGCGCAAGGTCGCCTTGCTGACGGCGGTGGCGGGGTTCGTTGTTGCGCTGGCGGGTTTCATCCAGTTCAAGGCGGGCGAGACGGTCACGGTGGCGCGCGTGCCGTGGATTCCGTCGCTCGGCATCGAGTACCATCTTGCGGCGGACGGCATCAGTTTGACGCTGGTTTTGCTCACGGGATTGGCGGCCATCGCGGGCATGGCCTCGATGGGCCTGCCGGGTTTCAGCGGATTCGTGGCGGAATTGCAGGTGCTCATCGGCGTGTGGAGCGCCTATCCGACGCTGGCAGTAATCTGCGGAATCGGAATTCTGGTCGGCGTCGCCTACGTGCTGCGCGCGCTGCAGAAGGCGTTTTTTGCCGACGGCGCCGTCGGCCAGCGGAACGGCGGCTGTTCACTTGAGCCGATTTCCGTTCCCGAACGCGTCGCGGCGGTCTTGCTGCTGGCGACGACACTGGTCATCGGCTTGTATCCGCAACTGCTTTTGCGGCTGATCGTGCCGAGCTTCAACTCACCGTTGTTTGATGGGCTGCGGAAGGGAGGGTTGATGTGATTTTCGATTTTCGATTTACGATTTGCAATTGAAAGCGCCAGGGGACTGGCGCAGTCCAAAAGCAGGCGCACACTCCAAGCGCCCACGACCACGCGAAGCGTCTTGGACTGCGGCAGTCCCTCTGCCGCTTTTGCGCACGCCGACGCCACCCTGCCTCAATCGGCAATCTGCAATCGGCAATTGGCAATGTTCATGAACAGCGTGAACTATTTTGAACTGCTGAAGCTCGCGGCGCCAGAAACGATTGTCGTGGTGGCGGCGGTCGTGGTTCTGGCGGTTGACCTGCTGGTGATGCGGGAGCAGCCGTTGCGCTGCCGGTTTGTCTTGGGCGCGGCCATTTCCTGCTTGGGTTGCGTGGCGGCGATTTTCTGGATGGCAAACAATCACGCGCACGCGAACTTTCCGGACGGCGCTGGTTTTCTGGTTGTCAACCCGCTTACCCAACTCGTGAAACAAATCCTTCTGGTGCTGACGATTTTCACTGCGGCGCTCTCGCTGGAATCCAAGTTCACGGAACATGTCGGCGAGTACTTCGCGCTGCTGCTGTTCGCGACAGTTGGGATGATGTTCCTCGTCAGTTCCGAGGATATCCTGATGATTTTCATCGCGCTGGAATTGACCAGCCTCTCGCTTTACATCCTCACGGCGTTCAACAAACGGAACGTCCGCTCGGCGGAAGCGGCGTTGAAATACTTCCTGTTCGGCGGCATGTCGGCGGCGTTCACGCTGTTCGGGTTGAGTTTGCTCTACGGACTTTCCGGCGCGACCAACCTTGGGCAAATCGCAGTCGCGCTGAAAGCTACGGGTTGGGACCCGCTGCTCGTGGTCGCCTTGGTGATGACCGTTATTGGCTTCGGGTTCAAAATCGCGGCCGTGCCGTTCCACCTGTGGGCGCCTGACGCTTATCAGGGCGCACCGACGCCCAGTGCGGCGTTGATTGCGTCCGGTTCCAAGCTCGCCAGTTTCTTCATTCTGGCGAAAGTCATGACGCTCGGTTTTGCCGGGATGGAAGGCAGCGGCGCCTGGCGCGACTTTGTGCGAGGCTGGGTTCCGCTTTTGGCAATGCTGGCAACAGCGTCAATGATTGTGGGCAACCTTGCGGCAATTGCGCAAAGCAGTGTGCGCCGGCTGCTGGCCTATTCAGCTATCGCTCATGCTGGATATGTGCTGCTGGCGGTGCTCGCGAACAGGGCCGAGGCGATGCCGTCGTTGCTTTACTACTTGACGACGTACGGGCTGACGGTCATCGGCGCGTTTGGCGTCGTCTCGGTCGTCGAAGAGAGGGCGGGGGATGACAGCATCTCCGCGTTTGCCGGGTTGAGTCGGCGTGAGCCGGTGCTGTCGTTTTGCATGTTGGTTTTCATGCTGTCGCTGGCGGGCATCCCGCCGCTGGCAGGATTCTTTGCCAAGTTTTACGTCTTCGCGTCGGCCATTGGCGGCGACCCGGAAAACCTGGGCCTGCTTTGGCTGGTGATTCTCGCCATCGCGATGAGCGCTGTGTCACTCTACTACTACTTGCAAGTGCTCAAGCGAATCTACGTGACTGATGCGGCGGGTAGCGCGCCGGCAGGCCGCGCGCCGGTGTCCGCGCAAGTTGTTTTGGGGATGCTGGCGCTGGGCGTCGTCGCGCTCGGCTGCGCGCCGGGTCTGCTGCTGGACAAACTGCAAGCGGCGGTCAAAGCGGCGGGTTTTTAGCGGCGTGGTTTGCGATTTGCGTTTCCCGCTTTTCTGAAAATCAGCGCGGGCTGAAATTTCTTCTTGCGGCTTATTTCTTACCCAATGAGCATGGCGCGGCGTGTTTTGGATCAGCAAAGCCATACATCAGGTCAGAAGGTTGAACCGCCGCACACTGCTGTTTCTCGCGGCGCTGGGACCGGGTATCATCACGATGGTGGCGGACAACGACGCCGGCGGCATCTCCACCTACGCCCAGACCGGCGCGAAGACGGGTTTCAGCCTGCTCTGGGCATTCATCATCCTGGTCCCCATGGCGTATTACGTGCAGGAGATGACGGTGCGCCTGGGCGCGGTGACCAAGCGCGGCCACGCGGAGGCCATCTTCGACGGTTTCGGCAAGTTCTGGGGCTGGTTCTCCATCTTCGATTTGGCGCTCATCAACTGGCTGACGCTGGTCACCGAATACATCGGCATGACCCAGGCCATGCGCCTGTTCAACATCCCCGAATGGCTCACGTTTCTCAGCGTCACCTTGTTGCTGTTCGGCATTGTGATCAGCGGAAGGTACTGGACGTTCGAGAAGGTTACGCTTTTCTTTTGCCTGTTTAACCTCGTCTATATCCCCGCCGCCATTTGGGCCATGCACACTGGGAACGTGAAGGAAGGCTGGAGCGCCGTGGCTCAAGGCTTTTATCACCCTCACTTCACGTTCACCAACACTTTCGCGCCCGTCGCCCTGATTACGCTCATCATGGCGAACATCGGCACGACCATCACGCCGTGGCAGATTTTCTTCCAACAATCGGCGGTGGTGGACAAGGGCATGGACGTGAAGCAGATCAAATACGGGAGAATTGACACCTTCTTCGGCGCGTTCATGACCTGCGCGGTCGCGGCCTTCATCATCATCGCCACCGCTGGAGTGTTCCACTTCAACCCTGATCCCGACCTGAAGTGGCGGACGATTGACTCGGCGGCGCGGACTGCGGCGGCGATGCCGGAGGTGATGCCGAACGCGCATTGGGGGCAGTGGGCCAGGACGCTGTTTGCCATCGGCCTGTTTGACGCGGGGCTGCTGGGCGCGCTGTGCATCTCGCTGGCCACGAGCTGGGCCTTGGGCGAGGTCTTCGGCTGGGCGCACTCGCTCAACCGGAGCGTCCGCGAGGCGCCTTGGTTCTATGTGGCCTACGTGCTCATGCTCCTGTCGGCGGGCGTGGTGTCGCTGATTTCCAGCGTGGAGCTTCAGAATATCGTCACGATTTTCGTCCAGGTTGTGGCAGTCACGTTGCTGCCGGCGGCGCTGACGTTCCTGATTCTGCTGTTGAACGACAAACCGCTCATGGGCGCGCACGTCAATACGCGCTGGCAAAACGTCGCCAATTGGAGCATCACTATTTTCGTGATTGTCATGTCCACAACGTATGGCTTGTCCGTGCTGTTCCCGGAGATGTTCGGTTCCGGCAAATAGTCTCTGAGCCATGAACGAAAAGCCTGCCAACACAACCAGCAAGCCCGGCGCACCGTCCGCGGCGCCCGAGGAGTTTCAGCTCCTTTTCTTTTCGGAAATCATCAAGCGCCGCATCTGTGCCGGCAAAATCAGCCAGAAGGTGGGCAAGGTCACGGATTTGGTCTTCAAGTTGAGCGAACCCTACCCGGAAGCCGTGGGTATCTACGTTGAACACAGCGGCGGGCATCCCAACGAATTCATTCCTTGGGACAAGGTCGTCAAAATCGAGGACGACGCCATCTTCATCACGCCGGCAGAGGGCGGCGGACCGTATCCGGCATTTGTTGATCAAAAGGGCTGGATTCTGCTCAACGATCACCTCATGGGCCGGACGGTCCTCGACATGGACGGCCGGCGCACGGAGGTGGTGAACGACGTCCACCTCCTTTACTCCAAGGGCCGGATGATCATCGTCCACGTGGACACCTCCTTCAACGGCTTCCTCCGCAAGTGGGGGCTGAGCCGTTTGATCTCGAGCAAAGACCAGTTCATTTCCTGGCGTTACGTCCAGCCACTCTCCCTTGAGGACGCGGGCGCTACCGACGCGGTTTCGCTTTCGGTCACGCACAAGCAGATCAAGGATTTACCAACCGAGGACCTGGCCGATGCGCTGGAGACGCTGTCGGGCAAAGAGCAGGAAGCGGTGTTTTCCGCGCTCGATTCCGGCAAGGCTGCGGAAGTGCTGGTCGAAGCCGAGCCGCGCGCCCAGCGGCAACTCATCGCCAACGTCCGCCGCGAGAAGGCCCGCACGATCCTTTCCGAAATGTCCGTGCCGCAACTCGCCGATCTGTTCTCCGTGCTGCCTCACGACCACATGATTCAACTGATGGAACTGCTGCCGACCGACCAGGCGGCGCGCATCAAAGCCATCGTCTCTGACCGCGAAGCCACCGCACGAGCGTTGATGTCTGCCACGTTCATCACCGCCGCCAAGGAAATGAACGTCGGGGACATCCTCAAACAAATCCGCGGCTCGAAACACGAGCACGACATCGTTTCCTACGTCTATATCGTCGCGGGCGAAGACAACGTTCTGGTCGGCGTGGTGGATTTGCGGGCTATCGTCCTTGCTCCCGATGACGCCAAGCTCGGTGACATCATGGTGGCGCCGGTTGTCTCGGCCCAGCAGGACGACGTGCGCGATGACCTCGCCGGGTTGTTCGCCAAATACCATTATCGCATGCTTCCGGTCGTTGACGCACAAGACCACTTGCTCGGCGTGATTCACTACAACGACATCATGCGCGGTCTGGTTACCCACGCCCGCCCCTGAGTTTAGCTATGGCTCGCATCAAGATGACGCCGATGGTGCGGATTGCTTTGTGGGCCTTGCGCATCTATCTGCTCGTCCTGCTTGCGCTGATTGTCATCAAATTCATCCGGGGCTTCTCCACATCAGATAAGAACGCCAAGCCACCGGCGCCTTCGAAGCAGATAAGCCATTGACCCGAACTGCGCGATGCTTGGCCGTGCGGAATTTGACTTCCCGCGTTGTTATTGCATATTCAAGCCGTGATTGCCGGGTGGTTTTGGCCAATTGCCAACGGAGGTCTGCCTCGTTAGGAACGCTGGGGCGAGCGCTCGCCCAGCGCCAAAGAGTTTTGACAACTTCAAGTCGCACGTTCACCAAATCTCGCGCCGTATGCTGAAAGGAAGGTTTTGCCTCCTGATTCTGTCCGCTGTGCTGCTGTCCGCGACCGCCGCGCCGGGCAAACCGCACAAGTGGCGCGTCAGCGATCCGGCGCTTGCCGAGTCGCTGGTCGCGCGGGGCGGCAAGCTGGTGGCCGACTATGGCAGCTTCCGGCTGATCGAATCGGATGACGCAACGCTCGCGGGCGCCGAGCACAACCGCGCTGAGTTGAAGGACGAATTCAATTTCATCCGGCTCAGCGCGCGACCGCTGGACACGCGCGCTCCGGAAGTCCAAGCGCTGCGCAAGCCCGTGGGCGCGTTTGCCGGCAAACGGCTGCATTTGATTCAGTTCGCCGGGCCGATTAAACCCGAGTGGCGGACCGCGCTGGAGGCGGCCGGGGCGCAGGTTGTCAGCTACGTTCCGCACAACGCCTACCTCGTTTTTGGCGACGCGCCAGCAGTGGCGCGGCTGCAAACATGGGCGCAGTCGGCGGATTTTGTGCAATGGGAGGGTGGTTACGCGGACGACTACAAAATCCACCCGCGCGCGCGGTTGGTTGGTGCCAGTCCCGAAAGCTCGGGACAGACGCCCGCAACGGATGCGTTCGCCATCCAACTCGTTGACGACGCGGACGCCAACGCCGCCACGCTCGCGTTGATTGACCGGTTGAAATTGGCGCCGGTGAGAAATCAGTTTCATCTGCTCGGTTACCTGAACGTCATCGTGCGCCTGCCGCCAGAAAGATTGAACGAAGTCGCGGCGCAGCCGGAAGTGGTTTCGATTCAGCCCTACTCGGAGCGGCGCAAGCTCGACGAGCGCCAAGACCAGATTCTGGCGGGCAATTTGACGGGCAATTCACCCGGCGGCCCCGGTTATCTGGCGTGGCTGGCGAGCAAAGGATTTTCGCAGGCGCAGTTCGCCGCGTCCGGTTTTGCCGTGGACGTGAGTGACAGCGGCATTGACAACGGCACGACGGCGCCCGGCCATTTTGGCCTCTACCAGTTTGGCGATACCAACCAGCCCAGGCGCGTCATTTACAATCGCCTCGTGGGCAAACCAAACAGGCCCGGCAGCACACTTCAGGGTTGCGACGGCCACGGCACGCTCAACGCGCACGTCGTCGCCGCTTACACCGACTGGACGAGTGGTTTTCCGCACTTCGACTCTGCCGGATTTCGCTATGGTCTGGGCGTTTGCCCGTTCGTGAAGGTCGGCTCGTCGGTAGTTTTCGACCCGGACAAGTTCACCAGACCGAACTACACCACTCTCCAATCGCGGGCCTACCACGACGGCGCGCGCATCAGCAACAACAGTTGGGGCGCCAACACCGCCGGCGATTACGACGTGGACGCCCAGTCGTACGACGCCTTGGTGCGCGACGCGCAACCGAGCGGTTCGACTTATCCCGCCACTGGCAACCAGCAAATGGTCATCCTGTTTTCGGCGGGCAACGCGGGTCCGGGCGCTCAGACGGTGGGTGCGCCGGGAACGGCGAAAAATGTTATCACCGTGGGCGCAGCCGAAAATGTCCGTTCGCTCTCGACGGCGAACGGCGGCTACGACTCGGCTGGCGACAGCGGCTGCCAAAACGACTCTGATGCCGCCGCTGACAGCGCGAACGACATGACCGATTTTTCGAGCCGCGGCCCATGCAGCGACGGGCGCATGAAACCCGATCTCGTCGCGCCGGGCACGCACGTCACTGGCGGCGTGGCCCAAAACAGTCCGCCGCCCTCCCCAGCCGGCACTGGCTCGGCGATTTCCTGTTACGACTCGTCCGGCGTCTGCGCGTTGCCGGGGAGTGGTTCGCCCGGAGATCCGGACAACTTTTTTCCGCTCGGCCAGCAGTTTTACACCGTTTCTTCCGGCACGAGCCACTCGGCGCCGGCGGTCGCCGGCGCGTGCGCGCTGGTCCGCCAGTTTTTCATCAACAACCGCCTGACCCCGCCCAGCCCGGCAATGACCAAAGCCTTATTGATGAACTCAGCGCGTTACCTGACCGGCGTTTACGCCAACGATGCGTTGTGGTCGAGCAGCCAAGGCATGGGCGAAGTGAACCTCGGCACTGCGTTCGACGGCGTGCCGCGCTTCTTGCGCGACCAGTTGTCGGCGGACAAATTCACGGCGACGGGCCAAACGCGCACCTTCACCGGCGTCGTCATGGACCCGACGAAGCCGCTCCGCCTGACGCTGGCGTGGACGGACGCGCCGGGCAACACCTTCGGCAACGCGTTCAACAACGACCTCGATCTCACGGTCACCGTGGGCGGCAACACTTACAAGGGCAACGTCTTCAGCGGCGCGTACTCTACGACCGGCGGGACGGCGGATGGCAAAAACAATGTTGAAAGCGTTTTCTTGCCTGCTGGCGTTTCGGGCAATTTCACCGTGACAGTCACCGCTGCTAACATCAATTCCGACGGCGTGCCGAACGAAGCGCCGTCGCTGGACCAAGATTTTGCGCTCGTGATTTACAACGCGGCGCAACCCACCGACTTGGCCATCAGCACGTCAGTTTTGCCAACGGCTGTGAATCGCGGCACGACCGTCACGTTCACGCTCAGCGTGACGAACCTTGGCCCTGCCACGGCCAGCAGCGTGACGGTGACGGACACACTGCCCGCCGGGTTGAGCTTTGTTTCTGCGACGTCGAGTCAAGGCACGAATGCCAATAACGCCGGCGTGGTCACTTGCGCGCTCGGCTCAATGACGAACACCACATCCGCTACAGTCACAGTTCAAGCCATCGCTGCCGTCGCCGGTTCGTGGACCAACACGGCGACCGTTTCGTCCAGCACGGTTGATCCTGCCAACTCGAACAACACCGCAAGCGCGGCGGTTTTCGTGAACTCGCCTCCGACGATTTCGAGCACTGCCGACGTGGCAACTGATGAAAATACGCCTGTCGGCCCGGTCGCTTTCACGGTTTGGGACGTGGAAACGCCACCAACGGCACTGACGCTTTCAGCGGCCTCCTCGAACACAAACTTGGTGGCGCTGGCAGACATCGTGTTCGACGGGAGCGGGAGCAATCGCACCGTGACAATCACCCCGGCCACAAACCGGTTCGGCACCACGACGATTACGTTGACCGTCAGCGACGGCTTGGCCAGCGCGAGCGATTCGTTTGTCCTCACCGTCAACCCGGTCAACCACCCGCCCGTGCTGGCGCCGATAGCGGATCAAATGGTACACGCTTTGATGACCGTGGCCGTCACGAACTCGGCGACGGATCCAGACCTCCCTGCGCAGACGCTGAGTTTCAGCTTGGAAACGAATGTGCCTGCTGGGGCCGTGATTGATCCGACGAACGGCGTGTTTGTTTGGACGCCATCGGATGTGGAGCTTGGCACCAACGCCGTCACCGTCCGCGTGACCGACAACGGCTCGCCGCCGTTGAGCGATGCGAAGACGTTCAGCGTCACCGTCTTTGAACGGCCAGTGCTCCAGGCGAGCCTCACGTCCAGCAACGAGGTCACGCTGGTGTGGACTGCTATCCCCGACCGCGTGTATCGCGTGCAGTTCAAGAGCGACTTGAGCGACGCGACCTGGCAAGACATGACTCCAGATGTGACGGCGACTGAATTCACGGCCAGCAAGGTTGACGCACTGGACGTGGCCGCGCAGCGTTTCTACCGCGTGCTTGTCGTGCGGTAGGGCGTTTCCTCCGAAAACCGCCGTGTTTGGTAGGAGCGCCGATTTCTAATCGGCTTTTGACGTGGGTGACGCGCAAAGCCGACTGGAAAGTCGGCGCTCCATTGAGATTGGGAGCACAGCCGCCCCGGCTGTCGTTCGGCGCGCCTCGCGCCGAACACGGCGGCTTGTTTCCACCAAAACGCCCGGCTTTGCGCGTCGGAGACCGTGACTTTGCCGACGACGAGGGCGTCGTCGGCTGCACCCGGGGCGGGCGCGCTCCCTGTTTTCAAATGACGCACGCGGCATGAGGGTTCAAGTGCCGCGGCGCAACGGAAATGGTTCGCAGAAATTGAAGGAAGGGGAGCGCACGCACCCGGCACGGGGACAGGACATGGTTGACACAAAGGGGACAGGACATAGCTGACACGCTTCGAGTATGTTGCGGTGTTTTCTGCGGTCATGCCGTGGAAAATTGCTTCGTTGCTCCGGGTGCGCCAGCGAC